>ENA-UPSY01000002-UPSY01000002.1-human-gut-metagenome-genome-assembly--contig:-NODE-2-length-251132-cov-17.398968_pt1 | contig 251132 bp, 241 predicted proteins | sample MGYA00250044_ERZ773365 | MGnify/ENA primary metagenome ERZ773365 (study PRJEB29103, sample SAMN06111932) | human gut metagenome | biome: human gut; feature: ankylosing spondylitis patient; material... | reverse complement strand
CGATCAGGACGGCGGACTGATTGGGTCACTGTTCGGTAAGATGGGCGTCGATTGCGACGGCTTACTCTCCGAGCTCGACACGCTGATCCGCAAGCTGCCCCGCATCTCCGGCGGCAGCGGCGAGGTGTACGCCTCGCCCGAGGTCGGCAAGATCCTGAACCTTGCCGAAAAGACCGCCGAAAAGCTGCACGACGAGTATCTCTCCGTTGAGCACCTGATGCTCGCCATCTTCTCCGAGGGCTCGCAGAGCGTGCGTCAGCTGCTCTCCAACCATGGCATCACGAGAAGCCGCTTCTCCGATGAGCTTGCGAAGGTCAAGACCTCCCCCGTGACGAGCGACAATCCCGAGGATTCCTACGACGCGCTCAAGAAGTACGGCACGGACCTTGTCGAGCGCGCCCGCACGAAGGAGCTTGACCCCGTCATCGGCCGTGACGCAGAGATCCGCAACGTCATCCGCATTCTGTCGCGTAAGACGAAGAACAACCCCGTGCTCATCGGCGAGCCGGGCGTCGGCAAGACGGCCATCGCCGAGGGCCTTGCCCAGCGTATCGTGCGCGGCGATGTGCCCGAAGGGCTCAAGGACCGCACGATCTTCTCGCTCGACATGGGCGCGCTGATCGCGGGCGCGAAATACCGCGGCGAGTTTGAAGAGCGCTTAAAGGCCGTTTTGAACGAGGTCAAGAAGTCCGACGGCAAGATCATCCTCTTCATTGATGAGCTGCACACCATCGTCGGCGCGGGCAAGACCGAGGGCAGCATGGATGCCGGCAACCTCTTAAAGCCGATGCTGGCTCGCGGCGAGCTGCACTGCATCGGCGCGACCACGCTCGACGAGTACCGCCAGTATATCGAAAAGGACGCCGCCCTCGAGCGCCGCTTCCAGCCCGTCATGGTCAACGAGCCGACGGTCGAGGACACCATTTCCATCCTGCGCGGCCTGAAGGAGCGCTATGAGATCTATCACGGCGTTCGCATCCACGACAACGCGCTTGTCGCCGCCGCGACGCTCTCCGACCGCTATATCACCGACCGTTTCCTGCCCGACAAGGCCATCGACCTCGTCGATGAGGCCTGCGCGATGATCCGCACGGAGATCGACTCGATGCCCGCAGAGCTCGACGATCTGCGCCGCAAGATCATGCAGCAGGAGATCGAAGAGATGGCCCTCAAGAAAGAGGACGACCAGCTCTCCCGCGACCGTCTCGAGGAGCTCAAGAAAGAGCTTGCCGATGAAAAGGAACAGTTCAACGCCATGAAGTCCCGCTGGGAGGCGGAAAAGAGCGGCGTGGACAGCGTGAAGCAGCTCAAGAGCCAGATCGAGCAGATGCACGGCGAGATCGAGCGCGCGCAGGCGAACCTCGAGTACGAAAAGGCCGCAAAGCTCAAATACTCTGACCTCCCCGCCCTCGAAAAGCAGCTCAAGGACGCCGAGGCCGCGGCCGAAAAGCACACGGGCGACAACTCCATGGTGCACGACACCGTAACCGAAAACGAGATCGCCGACATCGTCGGCAAGTGGACGGGCATCCCCGTCAGCCGTCTGATGGAGGGTGAACGCGAAAAGCTGCTGCGCCTCGACGAGATCATTCACAAGCGCGTCGTCGGTCAGGACGAGGCCGTGCGTCTCGTCACCGAGGCCATCCAGCGCTCGCGTGCAGGCATCGCAGACCCGAACCGCCCGATCGGCAGCTTCCTCTTCCTCGGTCCCACAGGCGTCGGCAAGACGGAGCTTGCCAAGTCTCTCGCCGACTGCCTGTTCGATGATGAGCATAACCTCGTACGCATCGACATGACCGAGTACATGGAGAAATTCTCCGTCTCGCGTCTCATTGGCGCCCCTCCGGGATACGTCGGCTATGACGAGGGCGGCCAGCTCACTGAGGCCGTGCGCCGCAAGCCGTACAGCGTCGTGCTGTTCGATGAGGTCGAAAAGGCGCACCCGGACGTCTTCAACATCCTGCTGCAAATTCTCGACGACGGCCGCATCACCGATTCGCAGGGCCGCACGGTGGACTTTAAGAACACGATCATCATCCTGACCTCGAACCTCGGCTCTTCCGAGCTGCTCGACGGCATCCAGCCGGACGGCAGCATTTCCGAGAGCGCCCGCGCCGCCGTCATGGGCGAGCTGCGCCGCGCGTTCCGTCCGGAATTCTTGAACCGTCTTGACGAGATCATTATGTTCAAGCCGCTCACGAAGGAGAACCTCAGCGGCATCATCGACATCCTGATGGAGGGTCTCAAGAAGCGTCTTGCCGACAAGACGCTGAGGCTCGAAGTCACGGATGCGGCCAAGAGCCTCATCATCGAGCGCGGCTTCGACCCGATCTACGGCGCGCGTCCGCTCAAGCGCTACCTCCAGAGCGCGGCGGAGACGCTGATCGCCAAGGAGATTTTGCGCGGCGACCTCGCCGCGGGCAGCACGCTTGTGCTCGACGCGGAAAACGGCGAACTGAGCTGCCGCAAGAAGTAAATACGCGTGAAAAGCCGCCCATTCGGGCGGCTTTTTCCGTTTCGCTACCGATAGTAGCGGAATACTTGGTGGACTTTTGCGCCAAAAACTGCTACGATAGCGCCATCAAGGCAAAGGAGGCACGATCATGGACAACGAACTCGGCGCGCGTATCCGCACGCTTCGAAAGGAGCGCGGGCTATCGCAGGAGGCGCTGGCGCAGGCACTCGAAGTCTCGCGGCAGGCTGTGACGAAGTGGGAGGACGGCTCGTCGCTGCCGAGCACGGCGAACCTCTTCGCGCTCGCGGGCTTTTTCTCTGTTCCGCTCGCAGAGCTGACCGGCACGCCGGAGAGCACTTCTCCCGCGCCGCCCGCTGCGGGTGTATCAGAAAAAGAACGCCGCACGCGCACAAAAATTTTGACCATCGGCGCGTGTGTACTGCTCGCTGTCAGCGTGCCGGTGCTCCTCTGGTGCGCCGTGCAGTATTTTACCGCCGGGCCGCCCATTCCCGAGGGAATGAATTACGCCACAGGTCCGGTTTCTGACTGCGAGGCGATCATCGGCTATGCCGACACCCTGACCGCGATTTATGTCGCAAGCAAATTCCCCACATGGCTGTTTTTGAGTGCGGTATCGCTCTTCGCCGTAGGGGTCGGCGTACTGTCCGGCTTGCTATTTAAGCGTTGGAAAGGAAAACCACATGACAGGTAAATGGAAGATTCTGCTGCCGCTGCTGCTCATCGTTCTTCTTGCGGGCTGCGGCAAGGCGGATGGCAGCGATACACTGGCCATCGAGGGCCGCAACTGGACGTCGACGCAGGCCATCGACAGCGCAGGTCAGCCCATCGACCTCCCCGCCCTCAGCTGCACGGCGCAGGATGGCGCACTGAGCGTCATGGGCGCGGACGGCAACACGCAGAGCGGAACGTATTCCCTCGCGCAGCGCGATACAAACAGCGCTCTTTATGATCTCTCGCTCGACGGTGAGAGCGGCACGGCCGTTGTCAGCGTCACAGAATACACCGATGCTGTGGGCGGGAAAAGCAGCGAGTATACGCTGATCTTATCGCTGCCAGAGCGAACGGTTTATTTTCGTGCCGATATGGCACAATGAATCAAAGTCGCCCGAAAGGGCGGGGTTTTCCCTGCACTGTGCAGGGGGACGATTAAGGGGGATATTCTCTTTCCGTGGAAAGAGAATATCCCCCTTTGACCCCCAAGAGAAAGGCTTTGATTGGCAATCTGGAGCTCGAACAACTTTCATGCCTCCGGAGTGAAAGTACCTGCGTGGCGGCATTGCTAACGCTCGCCGCCATTGGTTTTACTATACGATTTGCCTCTGCTTCTATTATCCGCTGCCGCTCTGCCCATCTTATAGAAGTGCGCAGTAATCACCGTCTACCGGAGTGCTAATCAATGCGGCGAGCGTAGCAATGCCGCATTCCGCACGCAGTCTGCCGCCAAGCGAACGTCACTCGCGCCTCACGATAGTAAGGCGGTTGATATCTGTAACGACTTGCAGAAGATTCATGGCGAAGCCATGTACACCGCAGTGCAATCCGCAGGCTGAACAGTTCTTCAAGTGCCTGACTGCCAATGTGCGGGGTCAAGGGGCAGGGCCCCTTGCGTTCTCTTGGGGGTTCAAGGGGGCCATTCTCTCACGTGAGAGAATGGCCCCCTTTCCTGCGTCTCCACACGGTGTGGGGAACTCCTCTGCCGCCTTCAGGCAGAAAGAATCTGTAAAGCGCTATTGCTTTAATAGTCTTTTAATTTCTTTCTCTGCAAGCGAAGAGACACCCTCAAAATCCACGCAGGGATGATATGCGGATTCCAGCGCGTCGTGCGCCTTCTTGGCGGCCGACAGCGCGCTCACTGCCTCGTCTAAGAGCGACGCCTCCACGCGGCGGGTAAAGCGCAGCTTCGCCTTCTGCGCGCGCGTGAGCTTCTCCTCCGCCATCGCGTCGAGACGCAGGCGGCGGTAGGGCTTCCCGTCGTACGGGTTGCGCGCGTTCGTTGTGATAAACGCCAGCCCTTTTTCCGGGATCAATACGTGATGGAGCTCCCGCGGCCGGTCTGGATTCGGGCAGGCGATGATGTCGAAATGCTTCGCCTGTGCCGCCTGCACGACGGTCTCAAGCATTTCGTTTCCCAGCCCCGCACTGTCGATGATGGCATAGATGCGCGGGCAGAGGGCTTCGACGGTGTCGAACCGGCAAATCTCGCCCCGATGCGTCACACCGCCCAAAAACGCGCGGTCGACGCGCCCGCTGCCGCCTCCCTCACCGCGCAGCTCGCGTGCGAGGATGCCGTCGGTGCGGCGGCGGAGCTTCGAAAAATCCATCTGCGCGTGCATTGCCACGCGGCGCTCGCTCTCCACCTCGCCCATCGCACGCAGGATACGGTAGGCGCTGCGGTAGTGCGCGCGGTACTCGTCGCTCAGCGCGACGATCTCCGCGCGGCGTACCTTAGCCGCGTCCACATCGTAGAAGCGTGTCAGGTCGACATAGCGTTCGCTCGCGACCGCGTAGGTCGGCTCGAGCACATGCGGGCTGGTGCCATCGACAATGGCGGCGTTACGGTCCAGAAAGATCGCGCCGTCGAGCGAATCGGGGTCACCCGAGCAGTTGATGTACACGATGCGCTCGCCCGCGCGCTCCATCGCCGCGCCCACGCGGCGCATGAAGGTCGACTTGCCGCAGCCGGGGCCGCCTTTCAGAATCATCAGATCGTCGAGCCGACCGCCCAAAAGCTGGTCATAGAGCGAGAAAAAGCCCTCTTCGCTGTTTGCGCCGAGGAAAAAGTACACCGGTTTCATAAGATCCCTCCCAAAATTGGTGCTTTCTCCATAGCGTATGCGTGCGTGGCTGTCCCCGCTTCCCGCCCTTCCCAAATTTTGTTTGTAAGGCAGCAACGTTCCGTCATTCAGGAATGAAAAAAGCTCCGTTTGGGATTCCCAAACAGAGCCTTTTTATGTACTTTCTTACGCCGTGAAGATCTTGTCCTCCGCTCTGCGCGTGTAGTCGCGTTCGAGCATCGCGCGGTGCGAGAGGAACGCGGGATCGTCGAAATACTTCGCACCCATCGGGCAGTTGCGCACGCAGGAGTGGCATTTGATGCACACGCCCACGACCTCGGTGACATCATCGGGATTGATCGAGCCCATCGGGCAGAGTGAGGCGCACACACCGCAGTGGATACACTTGTCGAGGTCGGTCTTGGGCTTCGCCTTCAGAAACACCTTCGGTTCGCCATCGAGGCCCAGCGGGCGGTAATACGGCGCGTCGGCATCACCGTCGACCGTGACGGGCGCGGGATACTCGGTCATCCGCACGATGCGGCCCACGACCGCGGAGCCGAGCTTTGCAAGCTCCGCCATGTCGTCGGAATCGGGTCTGCCGTTGGCAAGCGCGTCGGTAAAGGCGTGGCGGCAGGCAAACGCGCCCGCGCCGATGGTATGGAAGCCGTCCCCTTCGAGGCAGGCGCAGAGCTCGGCAAGCGAATTGTCGAAGCTGCGGTTGCCGAACGTCACGACCGGTACAGCCAGCGCGCCGTTTCCGTGAAAGCCGGACTTCACAAAGTCGAGCAGCTTATTCGGCAGCTTGCCCGCGTAGGTTGGCATACCAAATACGACAAGGTCGCCCGCGGCAAACTCATACGCTTCCTCGCGCGCAGCGGGCAACGTGAAATCGCGCACCTCGAGCGGCACGTCGAAGCTGACGGCAAGGGCATTTGCAAGCGTGGTGGTCACCTTTCTGGTGTTGCCGGTGGCGCTGAAATAGACTGCGTAAACCTGAGAAATGTTCATGGGAATCGGCCTTCTTTCTTTATTGTTCGGGGCGCTGCCCGGCCTTACAGGGAAAAATCCTCGGAGGTATACTGATCGCGCAGCGTGGCGGGTCTCGGCGGCACACGTTTGAGCGGATCATAGCAAAAGTGACGGCAGTGGTCGGCAGAGTCGACCACGCCGCGGCGGGAGCAGATGACCTGCCCTTCGTTGATGACAGATCCGCTCTTGCAGTAGGCGCAGTGCTTTTCAATGTCCTTGCGGAACAGATGGAACATGGTCTCCCTCCCCTTTCTTTTACAGGCTGCGGACGACGAGCTTGCCGTCCTCCATCGACACATGGATCTGCGTGACGGGGTGCTCGTAGGAGTCGATGATCTGCGCGGCCATGACGTCTTCGAGCTCTTTCTGAATGGTGCGGCGCAGATTGCGCGCGCCGTAGGTCGCGGAGTAGGACTTCTTGACGAGGTAATCCTCAACATCCTCGTCCCACGTAAAGTGCAGGCCCTTGTCCTCAAGGCTCTTTTGCAGCTCATCGAGCATGATGTGGGCGATGCCGGCGAAGTTCTTCTCGTCAAGGCGGTTGAAGCAGATGACCTCGTCCACGCGGTTCAGAAATTCCGGGCGCAGGAACTCGCCGAGCGCCTTCATAGCGCGGTCGCGGTTCTGCTCGTTCACCGTGTGGCCGAAGCCGACGGTGCCCTCCTTGCGCTCGCTGCCCGCGTTGGACGTCATCACGATGACGGTGTTTTCAAAGTTGACCTTGCGGCCGTGGGAGTCGGTGATTTCGCCGTCGTCGAGAATTTGCAGCAGAACGTTCATCACGTCGGGATGCGCCTTTTCGATCTCGTCGAAAAGGATGACGGCGTAGGGCTTGCGGCGGATCTTTTCGGTCAGCTGGCCGGCTTCATCATAGCCGACATAGCCCGGGGGCGAGCCGACAATGCGGGAGACCGAGTGCTTTTCCATAAACTCGGACATATCGAGACGGATCAGCGCGTCGGGCGAATTGAAGAGGTCCTGCGCAAGCTGCTTGACAAGCTCGGTCTTGCCGACGCCCGTAGGGCCGACAAAGATGAAGCTCACCGGCTTATGCTTGGGCGAGATGCCCACACGGTTGCGGCGTATCGCCGCAGCGACAGCCTCGACAGCCTCGTCCTGACCGACGATGTGCTCTTTTAAGCGCTTGTCAAGCTCGCTCAGACGGCGGAACTCATCTTCACGGATGCGCGAGGCGGGAATCTTCGTCCAGAGCTCGATCACGCGGGCAAGGTTGTCCATCGAAAGCTGCGGGTCACCCTGCGCGCAGAGCTCGTCGAGCTCGGTCTGCGCCTTGATGGTAAGGCTCTTGAGCTCAGCCAGACGCTCAAAGTCGGGTTCTTCTGCGCCCTGCAAAAGCTCGCGCTCCTTGTCGTAATCCTCGATCTCGCGGCGCAGCTCCATGCGGCGGTTGATGTTCTTGTCGTGCAGGTTCAGATCCGAGCATGCCTCGTCGATGAGGTCGATGGCCTTGTCGGGCAGGAAACGGTCGGTAATGTAGCGCTCGGACAGCAGCACTGCCTGACGCAGAATGCCCTCGGGAATTTTGACGCCGTGGAACTGCTCGTAGTAGTGGGCGATGCCCTTCAAAATTTTGAGCGTGTCCTCCATGTTCGGCTCGTTGACCGTGACCGGCTGGAAGCGGCGCTCGAGCGCGGTGTCCTTTTCAATGTGCTTGCGATACTCGGTGAACGTCGTCGCGCCGATGACCTGAATTTCGCCTCGGGAGAGCGCAGGCTTCAAGATGTTGGCGGCGTTCATGCTGCCCTCGGCGTCGCCCGCGCCGACGATGTTGTGCACCTCGTCGATGACAAGGATGACGTTGCCCATCTTGCGGATCTCCTCGATGAGGCCCTTCATGCGGCTCTCGAACTGGCCGCGGAACTGCGTGCCCGCGACGAGCGCGGTCAGGTCAAGAAGATAGACCTCCTTGCTTCTGAGCTTGAAGGGCACGTCACCCGCGACGATGCGCTGGGCGAGGCCCTCGGCAATGGCCGTCTTGCCGACGCCCGGCTCACCGATCAGGCAGGGGTTGTTCTTCTGGCGGCGGTTCAAAATCTGGATGACGCGTTCGATCTCCTCCTCGCGGCCGATGACCGCGTCGAGCTTGCCGTCGCGTGCGCGCTGGGAGAGATTGATGCAGTAGGAGTCGAGGAATTTGTGCTTGCTCCCCTTTTCGACCTTCTTGTTGCTGCGCGGGCTCTGCGTCTGCTCGCCCTCGTTGCCATTTTGTGCGTCGTTCGCTGCGGGATTTCCGCCGAAAAAGCGGCTCAGGAACGGGAACGTGGCGGTCTTGCCCTCCTCGTCCTCGTTATCGGCGTCCGGATCGTCGGCGTCGGTCAGACCTTCGAGGTTTTCCGCGCCGCCGAAAGCGCCCATCATTTCATTGGAGATATTGTCAAGGTCCTCATCCGTGATGCCCATGCGGCGCATCATCTCGTCCACCTGCGGCAGTCCGAGATTTTTCGCGCACTTGAGGCAAAGCCCTTCGTTGACGTTCTGCCCGTTTTCCTGACGGGTGATGAACACAACGGCGATATTCTTTTTACATCTGGAACAAAGTTGCGGCTGCATAGTATTTCCTCCTTGGGGTAAAGATCAGGGTAACAGCGCGGCGACAAGCCCGCGCGGAGTATGACTCATAAAAAACGATAACAGATACGTGCCCTCGTAGTCGGCAAAGGCCTTGACGCCGAGCTTCGGTGCGACATCGCAGATGAGAAACAGCAAAAGTGCGCCCTCGATCAGGCCCAGCGCGCCGCCGCCGATGGTGTTGAGCGCGTTCAGCACTGGCAAGTCTAACACCTTGTCAATGCCTCCCGTCACTAAGCGGAGCAGCAGCGTGAGCACCAAAAAACACAGCACGAACACGAGTGTCCTCACCACGCTGCCGAGCAGCGTCCTTACGGCGGCAAGCGCTGCGTCGCGCGCGGCATTTCGAAGCGACTGACGCACCGCGCCGTCGAAATCGAAGCGCAGCAGCTTTTTGAGAAGCCCTGTCACCGCGAGCGGCGAATCGTCCTGCCAAACGTTTTCCGCGTCCTGCGCGGCGTCGCCGTTTGGCGTTTCACCCGAGGCGTCGCTCTCCGCCGGGGTCTCCCCCTCAATCTGCGGGACATCCCCCTGCGGTGTCTGCGATTCGGTATCAAACCACTGCTCCACGCTCTTTTCAAGGCGCGGCATCAGCATGTCGGTCACGGGCTCGGTCAAAGCGTCGGTCAGGAGCGACGCGCCGATCAGCGCGAGCACGATCGCCGCCAGCGCCATAAAGCTGCGGAACAGCCCCCGCTTGGCGCCGAACACGACGCTTAAAATGAGCACGAGCGCGAAGACTGCATCGATCATAAGACCATTATTCACGTTTCCCGCGCTCCTTTCAAGTCATAAATTGTAACATTTTTAGCGTTTTACAGAAATTACGGAATATAAAGCCAGGCGGACGACGAGCCGATCAGCACCGCCGTACCATCCTCGCGCATGATGACAGAGCGCGCGTACTCCGTGGCGTCCAGCCGCGCGTATTCCTGCAGCTGCGGCGTGTAGAGCACCAGACTGTCGCTGTACAGCACGGCGATATACTTCCCCGCCGCGGACATGGACAGAACCTCCTGACTGCTGTCGAGACTTGCCATCTCTGTACCGTCGGACGAGACAGTCACGAGCTTCATGGTGCTGCCCGAGCGGTAGCGGCTCAGCAGCAGCGCCGCGTAGTTGTCGCCGTCCATGCTCGAACCGCGCAGATACGGGTATTCGTAGCGATAGCTGCCGGAAAGCGTACCGTCCGATGAAAAGAGCGTCAAGCTCTCGTCCGTCAGGCACGAGAGCGTACCGGCCACGCTGTCGAGCGATAGCAGGAGCGAGCCCGTGAGTGTGTTGACCGAGTCCGCCTTATCGCTGCCGAGGGGATAGATGCTCACCGTGTCGGCGAATGTGCCGTCCGACTCGCCGAGCGTCACCGCCGCCATGCGCTTACAGTCGCGCATGACGACCGCGTCGATGACATAGTGCTCCGAGGAGTTGAAGGCAAACGTCTTCTCGCCCGAAGCGTCGTACACCGTAACAGCGGACTTGTAGCCGCTCTTTTCGGCGTTGAGCGCCAGATAGTCCGAGGAATTGACGCTGACCGACAAAATATTGCCGCTGCACTCGCCGCTCATATCGCGCACAAGGCCGCTTGCAGAGTAAATAAGAAGCGTCTGCCCGCCGATATCATAGACCGCGGCGGTCTGGCCGCCGACAGCGATGGCGGGATTCGTGAGTTTCACACTCATGCTGTCCACCACGCTGCCGCTGCTGCTGTAGATCGACACGCCCGTCGTCGAAGCGACGATCAGATGGTCGCCGAGCAGCGCAAAGGTGTTGCTGCGGTCGTTGCTGAACGAGTACATCTCCACCTTGCCCTGCTCATCCTGCGTGACCTTATTGTAGGAGAAAAGGCGGCGCACACTGTCAAGGCTGCTCAGGTCCTTCCACGCCGCGGCGACGACCACGGCCAGCACGACCACAAGCGCCAGAATCACCATCAGCGCCCGCTTGAGCCCGCCGCCGGAGCGGCGTGGGGCCGCCTGCGAGCGCCTCAGCTCCTCGCGTGTTCCCTTTTCCTCTTTGAGATCATTCATTGAGCCGTTCATCCTCATACCAAAGTCTCGTCATGTACAGTCCGCCCGGCGGCACCGTGGGGCCGGCGAGCGAGCGGTCGCCGGAGGCCAGAATCTCGGGGATGTCCTCTGGCGTGAGCTTCCCCTCGGCGGCGTAGAGCACCGTGCCGGTGATCGCCCGTACCATGTTATACAGGAACCCGTCCGCGCAGACCTTGAGCTCCAAAAGATCACCCGAGCGCGACACGCGGCAGTAGTGCACGGTGCGCACGGTGGTCTTCGTCTCCGTGCCGACAGAGCGGACGGCGCGGAAATCGTGCGTGCCCTCAAAGGCGCGCGCCGCGCGGTCCATCACCTCTTCGTCGAGGTGCTTGGGGTAAAAGTAAGCCCTGTTGACATAGAACGGGTTTTTGATGCGGGAATTATAGATGCGATAGGTGTATTCCTTTTTTTGACACGAGAGGATCGCGTTGAAATCCTCCGCCACCTCAAGCGCTTCGCGCACGACGATATCCTCCGGCGTGTGCGTATTGATGGCAAACGGCAGGCGCTCGACCGGAATGCGCGACTCGGTATGGAAATTGGCGATGTAGCGCTCGGCGTGCACGCCCGCGTCCGTGCGGCCGCAGCCGACGAGCTTGACGTTCCCGCCGCAGACCTTTGAGAGGCCCTTTTCCATCGTCTCGCAGACGCTTGAGACTGTCTTCTGCACCTGCCAGCCGTGATAGGCCGTGCCGTTATACATGAGCTTGAGGGCGATGTTTCGCATAAAAGCGTCCTTTCTTCTTATCGCAGCGCGATGACCGCGGCCACGAGCACGGCATAATAGCCGAGCACCAGATAGTCGCGCGTCTGGTAGTGCAGCACATTGAGCTTCGTGCGGCCTTCGTCGCCGTGGTAGCAGCGGCATTCCATAGCCGTCGCCAGCTCGTCGGCGCGCCGGAACGCGCTGACAAACAGCGGCACAAGCAGCGGCACGAGCGCCTTGGCGCGCTGCATAAGGCTTCCGGTCTCAAAGTCGGCGCCGCGCGCCTTCTGCGCGGACATGATCTTATCCGTCTCTTCGATGAGCGTCGGGATGAAGCGAAGCGCGATCGACATCATCATCGCGAGTTCATGCACAGGGACCTTGATCTTCTTGAGCGGGCCCAGCAGGCTCTCCAGACCGTCCGTCAGGCGGATGGGAGAGGTCGTATACGTGAGCAGGAACGTTCCCATGATCAAAAGCGTGATGCGCAGCATCATCGTGATGGCGGCGCGCACGCCCTCGATCGTAATGCGGAAGATCCAAAAATGGCACAGCTCCGTGCCGGGGGTGTAAAAGAGGTTCAAAAGCGCCGTGAACGCGATAATGAACAGCACCGGCTTTAATCCCTTGAAAAGCGCCTTCGCGCCCACGCGCGAGATGCGCACGGCGACAATCAGCGTCAGAATGAGAACGCCGTAGGCAATGTAGCTCTTCGCCGTAAAGAGCGCCACGACGTAAAACACCGTGACGAGGAGCTTTGTGCGCGGGTCGAGCTTATGGGCGAGCGTGTCGCCCGGGAAAAACTGGCCGAGCGTGATATCCTTCAGCATTTTTTGCCGCCCCCTCTCTTGAGCGCGACAAGCTCTTTGCTGAGCTCATCGACGGTGTAAACGGCGGGGTTGATGGCAATGCCTTTATCGCGCAGCGCCATCGCGACGCGCGTGACCTGCGGCACGTCGAGGCCCGCTGTCATCAGCTCGTCGCCGCGGGCGAAGACCTCGCGCGGCGTGCCGCTCATGAGCACGTGGCTGTCCGACAGGACAACGATGCGGTCGACGTTTTTCGCGATCTCCTCCATGCTGTGGCTCACGAGCACGACGGTCGTGCCGCGCGCGCGGTGGAATTCGCGGATGTTTGAAAGCAGCTCTTCCCTGCCCTGCGGGTCAAGGCCCGCGCTCGGCTCGTCGAGCACGAGCACCTCGGGCTCCATCGCAATAACGCCCGCGATGGCCACGCGGCGCTTCTGTCCACCGGAGAGGGCGAACGGCGATTTTTCCAGCAGATCGTCGGTAAGCCCCGCAAAGTGCGCGGATTCACGCACGCGGCGGTCGATCTCGTCTTTGGATAAGCCCATGTTCGTCGGGCCGAACGCGATATCGCGGTAAACAGTCTCTTCAAAAAGCTGGTATTCCGGATACTGGAACACGAGGCCCACGCGGAATCTTACGTCCCGAATTTTCTTCGGGTCCGACCAGATGTCCTCCCCGCCAAGCAAAATGCGGCCGGAGGTCGGTTTGAGCAAGCCGTTCAAGTGCTGGATCAGCGTCGACTTGCCGCTGCCCGTGTGGCCGATGATGCCCAAAAATTCGCCGCGATAGATCGCGAGCGACATATCCTGCACCGCACTGCGGCAAAAGGGCGTACCCTCGCCGTAGGTGTGCGTCAGGTTTTCTACACGAATGATCTCTTCCAAGGTTACAGTCCTCTTAGGTAAAATTTTTCGCAATGACGTCTGCGCATTCCTCTACGGTGATGGCATCCACGGGGACGTCCATCCCCGCCTCGCGCAGGGAAAAGAGCAGCGAGACCGTGTCCGGCACGGCAAGGCCGATGTCCTCCAGCTCCTTTTTGCGGGTGAAAACCTCGCGCGGCTTGCCGTCCATGACGACAAGGCCGTCGTTCATCACGATCACGCGGTCGGCGTGCTCGGCTTCGTTCATGTGGTGGGTGATGAGGACGACCGTGATGCCCTGCTCGCGGTTGAGCTTTTCGACGGCCGCGAGCACCTCGCGCCGGCCGATGGGGTCGAGCATGGCGGTCGCCTCGTCGAGCACGATGCACTCGGGCTTCATCGCCAGCACGCCCGCGATGGCGATGCGCTGCTTCTGTCCGCCGGAGAGCAGATGCGGCGCGTGCTTGACGAACTGCGTCATGCCGACGGCCTCGAGCGCGTCGTCTACGCGCTTTCTGATCTCGGCGCTCGGCACGCCCAAATTCTCGGGAGCGAACGCGACATCCTCTTCGACGACATTCGCCACGATCTGGTTGTCTGGATTCTGGAACACCATGCCCACGCGCCTGCGAATTTCAAGCAGGAGCGATTCGTCCATCGTGTCCATGCCCTCGACATAGACCTTGCCGCCGCTTGGCAGCAGGACTGCGTTGAAGGTCTTGGCAAGCGTCGATTTTCCGCTGCCGTTGTGGCCGAGGATCACGACAAAGCTGCCGCGCTCGATGGTCACATCCACCCCGCGCAGCGCGCGGGTGTTCACCTGGTCTTCCGTGCCCGGATAGGTGAAGGCCAGGTCTTGGGTCTTGATCATTTCCATAAAAGTTGCGTTCCTTAATCGTTATCCCGAAAGAGCCTTCGGGGATTCATCGCCGCAAAGCGGCGGATTCCTTTATTCCGAGAACCAGCGGCCCGTCGCGCCGCAGGGCAGCGCGAGCCCCGTCTCCGTCACGGGCAGCCCCAGCTCGTCCCACGTAACCTTGCCGCCGTACTTTTCCGCAACGAGCAGGTGCAGCATGTAGCCGAGCACCGAGGGAGCGAGCCCCGTCGTATACGAGTTGATGATGACAAAAAGTGGCTTGTCCGATAAGACCTGTGCGCAGAGCTTCACGAACGGGAAAAGATTGTCCTCCAACTTCCAGACCTCTCCCCCGGGGCCGCGGCCGTAGCTCGGCGGGTCCATGATGATGGCGTCATACACCTTGCCGCGGCGGATCTCACGCTCGACAAATTTCGCGCAGTCGTCGATGATCCAGCGCACCGGCGCATCGGAAAGGCCGCTGACACGCGCGTTCTCGCGCGCCCAGTTGACCATGCCCTTTGCCGCATCCACGTGGCAGACCTGAGCGCCTGCCGCCGCGCACGCGACCGTCGCGCCGCCGGTGTAGGCGAAGAGGTTCAGCACGCGGATGGGCCGGCCCGCGTTTTTGATCTTCTCGCGCGCAAAATCCCAGTTGACGGCCTGCTCGGGGAACAGGCCCGTGTGCTTAAAATTCATGGGCTTGACCTGGAATTTGAGATCCTTGTAATTTACCGTCCAGCTCTCGGGCAGCTTCTCCTTGTCCCAATGTCCGCCGCCCGAGGACGAGCGGTAATAGCGGCCCTGCGCGTTGCGCCAGCCGCGGTTCGTGCGCGGCGTCTCCCAGATCGCCTGAGGGTCAGGCCGCACCAGAATTTGCTTTCCCCAGCGTTCGAGCTTTTCTCCGCCGCCGCAGTCCAGCAGCTCATAATCTTCCCAACCGTCCGCGATCCACATACATTTTCTCCTTTGCCGCATGGGCATACTTGTTCATAATAATCAATGTATTATACTACGCATTCGATTGAATAGTCAATGTATAAATCGTGAACGATCCTGCGCCATTCGCTTAATTTTCTTTTCCCGTGGACTTTGCCGCGCGCTTGTGGTATGCTGGCAGAAACGACACAAGGAAAGCTGGTCTTTTTTGATGGATAAACTGCTGCTGCACTCCTGCTGCGCCCCCTGCTCGGTCTACTGCGTGGACACGCTGCGCGCCGACGGGATCGAGCCCACGTCACTCTGGTTCAACCCGAACATTCACCCCTGGACGGAGTATGACGCGCGCCGCCGCACGCTGCTCGAATACGGGGAAAAAGAGCATGTAGAAGTGCATATTTTAGAGGATTACGGCCTGCGCGACTTTGTCCGCGCCGTGAGTGCGGATATCGACCACCGCTGCGCGCACTGCTACACCGTCCGCCTCGGCACGGCGGCCAAATACGCCGCCGACCACGGCTACGACGCGTTCACATCGTCCCTGCTCATCTCTCCGTATCAGAACCACGAGCTCTTAAAGGCCGTGGGCGAGACGATGGGCAAGAAGTACGGCGTCGAATTCTACTACCGTGACTTCCGCCCCGGTTTTCGCGAGGGGCAGGCCAAGGCGCGCGAGATGGGCCTCTACATGCAGAAATACTGCGGCTGCATCTTCTCTGAAGAGGACCGCTATTCGACCAAGATCGAAAAGGCGAAAAAGCGCTACGCCGAAGAATAAGCAGCTTGCAAAAGGCAAGACCCGTTGGATGCTCCAACGGGTCTTTTTTCATTCTTTCGCGGCGATCAGCGCGTCGTGCACGAGCTGCAAGGCGCGCTCTGCGTCGTCGCGCAGGACGTAAAAGCTCATGAACCGCTCCCCCGCCGCAACGGCGAAGACGGTGATCTCCGCCCGTTCGAGCGCCGTGACGGCTATCTTCTCTTTCTCGATGCTCGGCAGCGCGCCGCCGACCGCCGTGATGGCCGCAAGGCGGCTCCGCCCGCTCTTTTTCTGCGTCACGCCGACGACGCTTGCGTCTTCATCCGTTTCGCAAACGATGCTGCCCGCGCCGCCTTCCCTGCACGAGCGCACGGTGATGGGCACGCCGCCCGCCTGCGCGAGCGCCACGCTGCGGTCGTGAAGCACCTGTGCGCCTTTCTGTGCGAGCAGCAGCATGTCGTCATACGAGATCACCTCGCGCCGCACAGCGTTCTTGCAGATGCGCGGGTCAGATGAAAAAATGCCGTCCACATCGGTATAAATGATGAGCTCAGCGGCCTTCAGCGCCGCGGCGAGCGCCACTGCACTCGTGTCCGAGCCGCCGCGTCCGAGCGTCGTGACGTCGCCCCGCTCGTCGACGCCCTGAAAGCCCGCCGCGACCACAACATAGCCCTCGGCCAGCTCCTTCCGGATACGCGCGGTGTCGATCAGTTCGATCTCCGCGTTCCCATGTGTACCGTCCGTTTCGATGGGGATCTGCCATGCGCAGAGGGATACCGCCTCCACGCCGATAGACCGCAGCGTCATCGCGCCGAGCGCGGCGCTCATCTGCTCGCCCGCGGAGAGCAGCATGTCGAGCTCGCGCGGCGAAGGCCGCTCGCTGATCTCCTTTGCCTTTTGCAGCAGGCCGTCCGTCGTGTCGCCCTGCGCGGAGAGAACGACGACCACGTCGTCGCCTTCGTCCACCCGCGATTTGACGATGCGCGCCATGCGCAGAAGATGCGCATAGTCGCGCACGGAGCTGCCGCCGAACTTCTGTACGATCAGGCTCATAAGAACCACTTCCAACAAAAAATGGATTGACAGCGCTCATCTCAGCCGCTGCCAATCCATCGTATGAACTTGTACAAGCCCGCGTGACTCAGGCCGCGAGGATATCGAAGCGCACCACGCCCTCAAGCGCGAGCGCCCGCGCCATCATCTCTTCGATCGACTCCTGCATTTCGGACGTCTCGGCCGAGATCGTCACCGCGGCACAGCCGTTGGTGGGAATACTCTGGTTGATGGTCAGAATATTCGCGCCCGAACCGGCAAAAATAGAAAGGACGTTGGACAATACGCCGGGGTTGTTCTTGAGCATCGTGTAGAACGTGATGATGCGGCCGGTCTTCATATCGTTGAAGGGGCGCACCGCATCGCGGTACTTATAAAATGCGCTGCGGCTGATGCCGACGGTGCGGGCGGCGTCGCCCGCGGTGCGCACCTCGCCGGACTGGAGCATGCGCTTCGCCTCCGCCACCTTGATAAAAATTTCCGGAAGGGCCTCTGCCGAGACCAAATAAAATTTCGTTGCAGGCGCCATAATGTTTCTCCTCCGCGGTCATCTGTCTTTATATGGCAGGATTTTAGCATATCTTAACGCATATTGCAACACTTTTTTCGATGGGAGGTCTGCAAAATTTGACTGAAAAACGGCTGAGACGCTTCCTCACTTTGTCGCTCGCGCTTTTCATGGGTGCATCTCTCTTTTATGTCTGCTTTCGCTATGTGCTGCCGTGGTGTTTGCCGTTTCTGCTGGCACTGCTCATCGCGGCGCTGCTGGAACCGGTCGTTTTGTATCTGCGGCGGAAATTTCACTTTCAACGTGGCTTTTCCGCGCTGATCCTGACGCTGACGCTGCTGTTTCTGCTCGGCGGGCTGCTGTCGCTCCTGTGGTCTACGCTGCTTTCTCAGACGAACGCGCTGCTCGCCGCCGCGCCCGCGTTTTTCGACGCGATCCCTGCCGCAGCGGACGATCTGCTCTCCCGATTGGAGCAGTTCAGCGCGTCGAGTCCCGAATGGCTCAGCAGCTATCTGCACGAGCAGCTTTTCAGGGCCGTCACGGACGCGGACAGCCTGCTGCGCTCGCTGTCTTCGCGCGCGATGGCGTGGCTCGGCTCTGCCGCCGCGGCGCTGCCGGGCGGCGTGCTCGCCATCGCGACGGGCGTGCTTGCGATCTTCTTCACCTCCGCGTCGTACCCCGAGCTCTGCGCGGCACTCGAACACGCCGTGCCGGAAGAAGCGATGGCAAAGCTGCGGCTCTTTCGCGGCGGCGTAATGCGCTCGCTTGCGCGGTGGCTGCGCGCGCAGGCAACGCTGTCGCTCATCACGTTTTCAGAGCTTCTTATCGGCTTTCTCCTCATGCGCCAGAGCTATTCCCTGCTGCTCGCCTTTCTCATCACACTGCTCGACGCGCTGCCGGTCTTCGGCACGGGCACGGCGCTCGTGCCGTGGGCGGTCTTCACGCTGCTGTTCGGCTTCCCGCCCAAGGCCATCGTGCTCCTCGCGCTCTACCTCTGCACGCTCATCACGCGCAACACGCTCGAGCCCAAGCTTCTCTCCGCGCAGGCGGGGCTGCCGCCGGTCGCGTCGCTTTTTGCGATGTACCTCGGCTACTGCACATTCGGCGTGGCAGGGATGGTACTCTTTCCCTTCCTCCTGCTGCTGTTCGCGCAGATTCGAAACGCAAAAGCGGAAGCTGCCGCATAAAAAAGAGAACGGTGAAAACCGTTCTCTTTTTTATTGCTTTTTACCGGCCTGTGCCGCCGTTGTTGAGCAGCCAGTTGAGGAACTGGCCGTTGTCTCCGACATCGCCGGATGCGCTGTCTCCCGCCGTGCCGGTGTTGTCAGACGGCGTCTGTGTGCCGCTGTCGCCGCCAGTGGTGGCATCACCGTCCGGCGTCGTGCCGCTGCCGTCATCCGGTGCATCCGGGTCCGGCGTGGGCTCCAGCGGCGTTGTGTGCGTCGTGCACATGCCGCTGTACATCAGATCGCTGTATAGCTGCACTGTGCCGCTGTTCGTGCGCACCGGTTCGCCTGCAGGGATCGACGAAATGAGCCCTTCTTCGAGCTGTGCCTGATACGTTGCCTGAAGCGCGGCGCTCAGCGGCGTCGTGAGAAGCTCGCGCTTGTAGCCCCAACCGCTGCTGACGTTCGGCTGGCTCAGATCGAGCACATAGGCCGTCGTAACATTCGGGCAGTAGTCGGAGGCGAGCATGCCGGAATCGGCGCAGACGGTTACGCTGATGTGTCCGTCGCAGCTCAGCGAGGGCGCATAGTTCTTTGCGACCTTGACAGTCTGCGAGGGACAGCCGGCCGAGGCCAGAAGTCCCGTCTGCGTGCAGACGGTCACGCTGACCATGTCGGCGCTGCTGACTTCAAAGTCCTTGTTCGGAAGGCCCGCGTGGACCTTGCTCATAAACGTCTTCCACAGCGTGGCCGCGGGGTTGCCGCTCGCCACGATGCGCGTCGGCGTGTCGTAGCCGACCCAGACCGCTGCCGTGTAATACGGCGTGTAACCGACAAAGTAACGGTCGTTGTTGCTGTTGGTCGAACCGGTCTTACCGGCGATGGTCATGCCGGAGAAGTTCGCGCCCGTACCCGTACCGCTGCGCACGACGTTTTTCAGGAGTTCGTTCATCGCATAGGCGGTGCTCTCATTCATCGCGACGTGGGACTCGGTCTTATTTTCAAGGATGACGTTGCCGTTGTGGTCAAGCACCTCGGTATACGTTCTCGGCGTGGTGTAAACGCCGCCGCGGGCAAAGGACGCGTAGGCCGCGGCCATCTCGCGCGTCGTCACGCCCTTGGAAAGGCCGCCGAGCGCGAGCGCGCCCGCCGCGGTCATATCGTCGTTCGTCAGCGTCGTGAAGCTTAAGTTTTCGGTCATAAAGGCATACGACGCGGGCAGCGTCAGCTTGATGGCCGTGCGCACCGCCGTGGGGTTGGACGAATTGCGGATGGCGTCTTGCAGCGTCATAATGCTGCGGTAGCCCGAGTAGGCGTTCACCGGCCAGATGCTGCCGCCGAGCATTTCAACGGGATAGTCGTCGATGACGCTCGCGGGCGTGATGACGCCGGCATCCAGCGCGGGCGCGTAAACGCTCAAAGGCTTGATGGCAGAACCGCACTGACGCACAACGGTCGAATAGTCGAGCAGGAACCGGCCCTCGCGCTCGCCCACGCGGCCCGCAACGGCGACGATGTCGCCCGTCGTGTTGTCGATGATCGTCGCGCCGGACTGGAGCAGCTGGCCCTTGGACGAGGTGTAGTTCAGGTTATTGCGGTCGGCATAGACGCTCTCCACGATGGACTGGATCTCGGGGTCGACCGTGCAGTAGATGGAGTAGCCGCCGGTGTAGAGCAGATCCTTTGCCGTTTTTTCGTTGTAGCCAAGCTGCTCGTGCATATCGGCAACGATGTCGTTGAACATACGCTCGACAAAGTAGGAGTCATACGTCGTATTCGACGCACTGTCCGCCCTGCTCGCCACATTGGCGGAGGGGACAAAGTCCGCATCCCAGGTGAAGACGAGCGGCTCGGCCTGCGCCTGCTCGTACTCTTCGTCACTGATCTTGCCCAGCTCGTGCATCTTATAAAGAACGGTGAGCTGGCGCTCCTTGTTCTGCTCGCGGTACCAGTCGCCGCGCGCAGGGTCGTATTTATAGGGGAACTGCGTGATGCCGACGATAGACGCCGCCTCGGCGATGCTCAGCTCGCCTACGGTCTTGCCGAAGTAGCCCTCGGCCGCGGCCTCGATGCCGTAGCAGCCGTTACCAAAATAAACCTTGTTGAAATACGTCTCGAGAATTTCCTCCTTTGAGTAGTTCTTCTCGAGCCGCAGCGCGCGGAAGATCTCTGCCACCTTGCGCTTGATGGTCACCTCATTCTCGCCGGTCGTGTTTTTAATGACCTGCTGGGTGATCGTCGAGCCGCCGCGGGTCGACGTGCCGGTGAGCTTGCCGAGAATGGCCTTGGCCGTGCTCTTCCAGTCAACGCCGTGGTGGCTGTAGAAGCGCTCGTCCTCGATGGAGATCAGCGCCTCCTGCACATGCTTGGGGATGTCGTCGATGCTGACGAGCGTTCGGTTCTCTTCACCATGAAGCTTCGTGAGCTCCACCCACTCCCCGCTTGTTTTATCCTGATAGTAGACTGTCGAGCTCTGCTTGAGCGTGTAGGCCGAGATGTCCACATTCAGATCGAGCGACGTGTGCACGTAGACCATGAAGATGGCGAAAAACATCAGGCCGGTCGTAAGGCCGATGGCTAAGATGGTGCCGATGACCGTTTTCGCTGTGCCGGACTTTTTCTTCTTGTGTGCCTGATGCGTGGGGTGCTGGGTGTGCTGTCTTCGGGGCGTCTGGTTTTCTGCGCGGTTTTCTTCCATAAAGCGCCTCCTCCTTTGCGATAGAAATATGCGCGCGAGCGCATAGCCGATTTTCAATAGTGATACAGAATATAGTATAGCACGGCTGTCAAGTGGTACGTATCTTGTCTTGCATTTTGCCGCAAGGTGCGGTATAATGCGAGCACAAACTTTCAGGAGGTGTTCCCCCATGAACGATGAGTTCGGCCCCAATTTCGTCACGCTGACCGATGACGAGGGCAACGATATAGAGCTGGAATACGTCGACGCGCTCGAGCATAACGGCACGACGTATATGGCCTTCTTCCCCGTGGTCGAAGAGGACAGCGAGGACGAGGAAAACGAAGAGGAATACGGTCTCGTGATCCTCAAAAGCCAGATGGAAAACGGCGAGGAGTTCCTTGTCACCATTGACGACGAAGAGGAGATCGACAAGGTCTACGACCTCTTCATGGAGCAGATCCTTTCCGACGAAGAGTAAAACTTCGATTGCGACGGATTTTTTCCGAAAACTGAGATAAACTGAACATGCCCTGCGGGGTGCGTGATAAGTTCTTTTTAAACCCACATTTCGTCATAAGGGACGCCGGTACGCTCCGGTGGTTTGCAGGCCTCCCGGCTGCCGTCTGCGGCTGGACGTTGGAAGCAATAAAGCCGGACAGAGGCGACCCACCTGTCCAGAATGGTGCAGGTTTTGACGGGGCTTACACGGCCGCTGCGGGGCATCTTTTTATCTTTCCACGGATTGCACAAAATTACGTTTTTATTTTCTACGTCAGTTTAGACGAAAAAAACGTGCATTTTGTTCGCGATTCCTGTAAAATATTTTTACAAACTAAATTACCGTTTGGTAGCTGCAACGTAGTGCTTCGCGCACGGGCTGTACGGTCTCCCCTTTCGGGGAGATGATACGGTCTGTGTGAGGAGCGCTTTTTCTTTCCCCTTGCGGTGCCGCTTTCGCGGCGGGGAAAAGGCAAAAGAAAAAGGAGGAGCAAACTTATGAAACTTGTCACCAACGGTCGTCTCATCACCCGCGACGCGAGCGCGCAGGGGTATTACGAGCACGGCGCCGTCGCCTTCGAAGGCACGAAGATCGTCGAAGTCGGCGAGGAAGCGGCGCTTCGCGCCAAGTATCCCGGTGCCGAGATCATCGACGCCAAGGGCGGCGTCATCATGCCCGCGTTCATCAACGCGCACACGCATATCTACTCCGCCCTCGCCCGCGGCCTTTCCATCGTCGGCAACAACCCGACGAACTTCTACGAAGTGCTCGACGGCACATGGTGGGCCATCGACCGCCACCTGATGATGGACGGCACGCGCGCCTCCGCCGCCGCGCTTTACATCGACTCCATCAAGCAGGGCGTGACGACGATCTTCGACCATCACGCCTCCTACGGTGAGATCCCCGGCACGCTCCACACGATTGCCGAAGAGAGCAAGCGCCTGGGCCTTCGCTCCTGCCTGTGCTATGAGGTCTCAGACCGCGACGGCGAGGAGAAGTGCTTACAGGCCATTCAGGAGAACGCCGATTTTATCACCGAATGCGAAAAGAATAAGGACCCGATGCTCGCGGCAATGTTCGGCGGCCACGCGCTGTTCACGATCTCCGATAAGACCTTCGACCGCATGGTCGCGGCCAACAACGGCCGCACGGGCTATCACATCCACGTGTCCGAGGGCATGAACGATGTGTACGACTCCCTCCAGAACTATGGCCGCCGCCCCGTCCAGCGCTTGCAGGATCACGGCATTCTTGGTCCCAAGACCATCCTCGGCCACTGCATCCACGTCAACACCGCCGAAATGGAGATCATCAAGGAGACCGGCACGATGGTCGTGAACAATCCGGAATCCAACATGGGCAACGCCATCGGCATCTGCCCCGTCCTCCAACTCCACAAGCGCGGCATTCTTCTCGGCATGGGCACAGACGCCTACACGAACGATATGCTCGAGTCCCTCAAGGTCGCCCTCTGCTCCCAGCGCAGCCAGAACTGCCTGCCGAACGTCGGCTGGTGCGAGGTCACGGACATGCTCTTCAAGAATAACGCGAAGATCGGTGAAAAATACTTCCCCGACACGCTCGGCGTGCTGAAGCCCGGCGCCGCGGCGGACATCATCGTCATGGACTATAAGCCGTTCACCCCGTTCTCCGACGAGAATATCGACGGCCACATGATCTTCGGCATGACGGGCCGCCAGTGCCAAACCACCATCGCCGCCGGCAAGACCCTCATGCTCGACCGCGAGCTCGTCGGCATCGACGAAGAAGCCGAAAATGCGCACATTCTTGAAGCCGCCAAGAAACTCTGGGGCGAGCTGAATCACAGAACCTATTAAGCAAGCGGGAGGAAAAAACAATGTCTGAAAAAATGTATCCCATTCCGTTCGACTCTCTGATGAACTGGGTGACGAGCGAATACGCGCAGTGCGGCGATGTGTTCGGCGTTCATAAGCACTATCACGCAAGCGGCAAGAGCATGCCGATCTTCGGCGAGCGCATCGAAACACCGTTTGGCCCCGCCGCCGGCCCCAACAGCCAGCTTGCGCAGAATATCATCGCGGCCTATGCCGCCGGCGCGCGCTTTTTCGAGGTCAAGACCGTGCAGAAAATGGACGGCGCGGAGCTTGCCGCCTGTGTTCCCCGCCCCTGTATCCTCGCCGCTGACGAGGGCTACAACCAGGAGTGGTCGACCGAGCTGACCGTGCAGCAGGCGCAGGACGAGTACATCAAGGCCTGGTGCGCGCTCAAGATCATGAGCAAGGTCTACGGCTTCGGCGATCCCGACGGGTTCGTGTTCAATATGTCCGTCGGCTACGACCTGGACGGCATCAAGGGCCGCAAGGTCAACACCTATATCAACAACATAATGGACGCGGGCAAGACCGCGCAGTTCAAGGAATGTAAAAAAGTCCTGACCGAGCTCTTCCCCGAGGAAAAGGACTTCATCGCCTCGATCTCCCCCAATGTTTCCCGCTCCGTTACGCTCTCCACGCTCCACGGCTGCCCGCCGCAGGAGATCGAACGCATCGCAAGCTATCTTCTCAAGGAAAAGCATCTGCACACCTTCATCAAGTGCAACCCGACGATCCTCGGCTACAAGACCGCGCGCAGCATCCTCGATTTCATGGGCTATGACTACATCGTCTTCGATGAGCACCACTTCAACGAGGATCTCCAGTGGGAGGACGCCGTGCCGATGTTCGAGCGGCTGCAAAAGCTTGCGGACAAGCAGGACCTCGAATTCGGTCTCAAGCTCTCCAACACCTTCCCCGTCGACACGACGCGCGGCGAGCTTCCCAACGAGGAAATGTACATGTCCGGCCGCAGCCTCTTCCCACTGACGATTGAGATGTGCAATCGCATCTCCCGCCAGTTTGGCGGCAAGATGCGCATTTCGTTCGCAGGCGGCGCGGACTACTTCAACTGTGACAAGCTCTTTGCCGTCGGCATCTGGCCCATCACCGTCGCCACCACCATCTTGAAGCCCGGCGGCTACAACCGCCTGCACCAGATGGTCGAAAAGGTCGAGGATATGCCCTACCGCGCATTTTCCGGCAACGACCCTGCCGCGATCTCCGACCTTGCCGCCTCCGCGCTGCACGACTTCCACCACCTCAAGGCCATCAAGCCGCTCCCCTCGCGCAAAAAAGATGAACAGGTGCCGCTGCTCGACTGCTTTACCGCGCCCTGCAAGGGCGGCTGCCCCATCGAGCAGGACATTCCCGAATACCTTGAGCTCTGCCGCAAGGGGCTCTACGGCCCAGCACTGAAGCTCATCACCGAGAAGAACGCCCTGCCGTTTATCACCGGCACCATCTGCGCGCACCGCTGCCAGGGCAAGTGCTCGCGCAACTTCTATGAGGAATCCGTCCACATCCGCGAGACGAAGCTTCTTGCCGCGGAAAAGGGCTACAACACCTTGATGGCCTCCCTCCGTATGCCTGAGCCGGTCGAGGATAAAAAGGTTGCCATCGTCGGCGGCGGCCCGACCGGTATCGCCGCGGCGTACTTCCTTGGCCGCGAGGGTGTTCCCACCACGATCTTCGAGCGCGAGCGCAAGCTCGGCGGCGTGCCGCGCTATGTCATCCCCGCCTTCCGCATCAGCGACGAGGCCATCGACAAGGACGTCGCGCTCATGGAGCGCTACGGCGTCGAGGTCAAGCTCGGCAAGCCTGCTCCGTCCGTCGAACAGCTCAAGAAGATGGGCTACACGCACATCCTGATGGCCACCGGCGCGTGGAAGCCCGGCAAGCTCGACATTGAAGGCAACGTGCAGGGCGTCATCGAGTGGATGAAGCGCATGAAAAAGCAGGTCAAGCCCTGCCTGAGCGGCAACATCGTCGTTGTCGGCGCGGGTAACACCGCCATGGACGCCGCGCGCGTTGCAAAGCGCATGGGTGCGCATGCGACCATCCTCTACCGCCGCACGAAGAAGTTCATGCCCGCCGACGAGCATGAGTTACAGCTCACCATCGCGGACGGCGTGGAGTTTGTCGAGCTGGCCGCGCCCGTCAAGCAGAGCCGTGGCAAACTCCTGTGCGATAAGATGATCCTCGGTGAGCCGGACGAGAGCGGCCGCCGCAGCCCCGTCAAATCCGGCGAGCAGTTCACCATCCCCTGCGACATGGTCATCTCCGCCGTCGGCGAGCAGGTCGACGCCGATCTCATGGCCGCGAACGGCATCGAGATGGAGCGCAAGGGTCCCGCGTTCGAGACGAACGTCCCCGGCGTGTACTGCGCGGGCGACGCGCACCGCGGCCCTGCCACCGTGGTCGAGGGCATTGCCGACGCCGCGCGCTTTGCCGAGATCGTCATCGGTCACCCGCACATCTACGACATCCCTGCCGAGGCCGATGTGACCGAGTTCGACGCGCAGGCCAAGAAGGGTATCCTCTCGATGGCCAGTAAGTGTGTCTGCGACGGCGAGCGCTGCTTACAGTGCTCCACCGTGTGTGAAAACTGCGTCGATTCCTGCCCGAACCGCGCGAACGTGGTCATCAAGATGGCTGACGGCTCGCACCAGATCGTCCATGTCGACAAGATGTGCAACGAATGCGGCAACTGCACGCAGTTCTGCCCCTACGCAAGCGAACCCTGCCACGACAAGTTCACCCTCTTTGATACGCGCGAGGACATGGACGAAAGCGAAAACTACGGCGTGCTCTTCGAGGACGACGATATGGTCCGCCTGCGCTACGAGGACGGCGTGAAGGAATACGACTTGGCCTCCTGCGACAACGATCTTCCCGTCGAGCTTGAGGCGTTGATCCTCACTGTGCGCGATAAGTACAGCTATCTCTACCTGTAAGCAAAACGAAAAATGAGGGAGCCGGTGCGATGCACCGGCTCCCTCTTCCCTGTTGGAAGCAAAAAAGAGCGCTGCCTAAGCAGCGCTCTTTTTGCGTTTATATTTTGCCTTACTTCTCGATCAGGGTGAGCTGATAGAGGATCTTGGCGATCTGCGCGCGGGTCAGGGACGCGGCAGGCTCGAAGGTGGTCTCGGTCATACCGCTGATGACCTTCGCGTCGACGAGCGCCATCACGTAACCGTCGGTGCAGTCAGTGAACTTGCTCTCGGTCTTGGACTCGGCAAGCTTGTTGAGCTTGGCAGCGACCTGGCAGAACTCGAGACGGGAGATGGCCTTCGCACCGTCAAGATCGGCGGCAACAAGACCCAGCTCCGCAGCCTTGGCGATGGTGTTCTTGCTCCAGTCGGCGCCGGTGGCGTCCGCAGCCTTGAGATCGCCGTGGCTGACAAGCAGGAGCTTGAGCGCGGCAGCCCAGGTCAGGGTGTCGTTGGGCGCATAGGTGGTGGCGGAGGTGCCGTTGATGATGCCGTCGTTATAAAGGTCAATGACATAGGAGCCATACCAGGCGGAAGTCTTGACGTCCTTGAACGGGTTCATCAGGATGCGGCCCTGAGGCGCGGCATACTGCGCACCGATCACGCCCTTGAGCTCGGTGGTGACGTACTCCATCACAGCCTCGTCCAGAGGGATACCGGTATCGAACTGTGCGGAAGCAGCAGCGAAGGCATAGTAGGTGTCGCCGCCGCCGGCAACAAAGTTATTGGTAACGACCGCATAGGTATCGTCCGCCTTGAACTCCTTGCCGTTGATGCTGTTGATGACCACGCGGTTGATGCTCTTGGGACCATAGTAGGTGGAAGCAGGATAGGTCTCAGCATTGGCATCATAAGCGACAGCCGTGGAGAGGGTGAAGTTGATGCCGGCAACCTGCGGGAAGCCGCCGACGGGCAGGCTGTAGGTGGAAGCCTCGAGCGCTTCAAGAAGCTCTGCGCCGGTGACATAGATGACCGCGACCGTGTTGCCAAACGGCAGAACGGTGTTGATGTCCTTCTTGGTGACATCACCCGGCTTGATGGCAGCGCGGATGCCGCCGCCGTTGGTGATGGCGACCACATGGTCAGCATCGACGGTCAGGCCTTCCTTGTTCTGCATGACCTTCCAGAGCATTGCATCGGTGATGAGATCGCCGTTGTTGGTCTCGCTGTCGCGGTTGCCGTTGGGGGCCTTCGCGCCGTTGAGCGTGACCTCGCTCTTGGCGAACACAACGCCGTATTCCTTGTCGACGCGGTCAACGATCGTCTTCGCGGCCGTGGCAACGGTCGCGTCCTTGGCGGTGTCTTCCTTGATCTCGTAAAGGGAGTTGCTCTCGATCTTCTTGCTGGCGTCATCGATGACGATCACGCCGATGTTGGCAAATGCGGTACCGGTGGACTGGATGGGCTCGCCCTTCTCGCCCTTGGTCATCACGGTGTGGGAGTGACCGTCGACGATGAAGTCGATGCCCTTGACTGCGGCGTAAAGATCGGTGGAGCGGTAAGGAGCGGACTCAGCGTCCACGCCCAGATGCGCAAGGCAGATGACGACATCCGCATCCTTGAGCGCCGCGACCTGATCGGCGGCCGCCTTGGTGAAGGCGTCACCGGTCGCAAAGGTCAGGCCCTTGATGAGCGCGGGGTTGGCCTTGGTCTGGGTCTCGGGGGTCTCCATGCCGAAGAAGCCGACCTTCACACCGGACTTGGTGGTGTAGGTGTAGTTCGCATCGAAGATGGGGGTACCGTCCTCATTGAAGACGTCCGCGCAGACGACCTTGAACTTGGCCTTGCTCATGTTTTCCTTGAGCTGGGCATAGCCGTAGTCGAACTCGTGGTTGCCGAGGGTGACGACGTCGTAGCCCGCGGCATTCATCATCGTGACCGCATCAGCGCCCTTGGTGGAGCTGACATAGGTCGTGCCCTGGCTGAAGTCGCCGGCGTCGACGAGGATGACCTCGGCGCCCTTGGCCTCGTAGTCGGCCTTGAGCTGTGCGATGTAGGCATAGCCCTCGACCGCACCGTGCACGTCATTCGTATGCAGAATGACAGTCTTGCCCGCCATCTCGGCTTTCGCATCAGCGGCGGTGTCCGCCGCAAAGCTGGTCACAGTCAGGCTGAGAACCATCGCCATTGCGAGCAGGACGGATAGGAACTTGCGCATAGTGTTTTCCTCCTCAATTTTTTCACTCCGCTTTTTCTCTGTCCGCTCTTCGTGACACGCAGCTCCTTTTCACATCTCTCAGTTGGTCTGCGCGCCAAAAGTTCGCTTTTTGTACAAATAAAAGCGGAATGTGGTATGATTTTATTGTATCGTATGTCTGCTACTTTCTCAATACGGCATTGTTCCGAATTTGCGGCAAAAATCTTGGCGCTTCTCACATTTTTTCCAAACTCTATGGAAATCAGGTAAAAAGTATGCTATGCTTTTGCTAATTTGGAACGGTATTTTTTCAAAGGAGGGTTCTTCCATGAAAACACTGCTTCGAGGCGGCTATGTCGTCAGCGGCCGCGGCTGCCGCCGCGCCGACGTGCTCATCGACGGGGAAAAGGTCGAAATGCTTGGCCACATCCCGCCCGAGCTCGCCGCGCAGAGCGAGGTCGTCGACGTGACGGGCTGCATGCTCTTCCCCGGCTTTATCGACGCGCACACGCACTTCGATCTCGATGTGTGCAGCACCACGACGGCCGACGACTTTGAAAGCGGCAGCAAAAGCGCCATCCGCGGCGGCACGACGACGGTCATCGACTTTGCCTGCCCCAATAAAGGGGAATTCCTTGCCTATGGGCTTGATCTCTGGCATAAAAAGGCCGACGGCAAGTGCTACTGCGACTACGGCTTCCATATGACCATCGACGACTGGAACGAGAGCATCGAGTCTGAGCTCGACGCGATGTTCGACGCCGGTATCACGTCTTTCAAGATGTACCTCACCTACCCCGCCATGATGATCGGCGACGGCGCGGTCTACCGCGCGCTGAAAGCGCTCAAGGTTCGCGGCGGCATCGCGGGCGTCCACTGTGAGAACGCGGGCGTCATCGACGCGCGCATCGCCGAACTCAAGGCGAGCGGTTTGGGCGCGGACGTCGTATCGCACCCGATCTCCCGCCCCGACTATTTAGAGGCCGAGGCTGTTTCGCGTCTGCTGCGCATCGCGCAGGCGGCCGACGCGCCCGTCATCATCGTCCACACGACGAACCGTGCTTCTCTTGACGAGATCGCCGCGGCGCGCCGCCGCGGACAGACCGTGTATGTCGAGACCTGCCCGCAGTATTTGGCGCTCGACGACGGCGTTTACTACGATCCCGACTTTTCCTCCGCCGCGCGCTACGTCTGCGCGCCGCCGATCCGCTCGCAGGAAGACAGTGAAGCGCTCTGGAAGGCGCTGCGCCGCGGCGAGGTGCAGACCATCTCGACCGACCACTGCTCGTTCACGCTCGAGCAGAAGGACATGGGCCGCGACGACTTTACGAAGATCCCCGGCGGTCTTCCCGGCGTCGAAACGCGTGGCGAGGTCGTCTACACTGTGGCCATCAATGAAAATAAGCTCTCGCTCGGCGGCGTCTGCCGCGCGCTGAGCGAAAATCCCGCCAAGCTCTACGGTCTCTACCCCCGCAAGGGCGTCATCGCTGCGGGCAGCGACGCCGACATCGTCGTCTACGATCCCGGCGCGAGCCACGTGCTCCACGGCGCGGACATGCTCTCCAAGGCGGGCTACACGCCGTTCGAGGGCTTCCGCACGAATGGCGGCGTGTCGAAGGTCTACCTGCGCGGTCAGCTGCAGGTGGACGGCGGCAAGGTCGTCGGCGGCAAGATGGGCGAATACTTGAAGCGCGGCAAATGCGCACTGTGAGGTAAGATATGGATCTGAGGGAAATTTTATTTGCGCAGTTCCCTGCGTTTTTTCTGCTGAGTCTGCTGTTTTTGATCGCGCACCTGCGCGTGCGTAAGCACAGCGCCGTCAAGTCGGTGCTGTGGGTGCTGCTGTTCGGCGCGGCGCTGGCCGTGTCGATCCTGTTCTGCTTCCTCGGCATGCAGGCGAAGTACTGGACGGTCAAGACGCTCTTCGAGCTCAAGTTCTGGAGCTGGCTCGGCCTTGCGATCGTGGTGTTCGTGTTCGTGCTGCGGCTGGTGTTCAAGCTGCAAAATAAGCACGCTCAGCACATGGTCGAAAAGGAGCGCGCCAAGGCGGAAAAGACCCGCGAGGAGGCCGTAAAGCAGGCGCGCGAAGAAGGCCGCGCCGAGGCCATGGCCGCCCAGCAGGCGCAGGAGGCCGAAGCTGCCGCGGCAGAGCCCGCAGCGGATGAGTCTGCCTCCCCCGCTGCCGAGGAGACCGCACCAGCAGAGAACGCCGATCCTGAAAAGGCGGTCGAACGTTAAGTATGGAACAGACACAACCGCAGCGCATCGCGTATTTTGACGTACTGCGCATTCTGGCGACTTTCGCCGTCATCGTGCTGCACCTGTCCGCGCAGCACTGGGCCGATACGGACGTCTATTCAAGAGCCTGGCAAGCCTTCAACCTTTACGACAGTGCCGTCCGCTGGGCTGTTCCGGTTTTTGTGATGATCAGCGGCGCGCTGTTTCTCTCCGGCTCGCAGAGCATCGGGCACATTCTGAAAAAGAACGTGTCGCGCCTTGTCACAGCGTTCATCTTCTGGTCGGCGCTCTACGCCGTCTTCATGGTGAACTTCGAGGGATGCCCGACGAACCTTATTTTGCAACAGTTTCTCAACGGTCACTATCACATGTGGTTCCTCTTTATGATCGTGGGACTGTATCTGATCGTACCGTTTCTTCGCCCCATCGTGCGGGATGAAAAGCTCCTGCGCTATTTTCTACTGCTCACGCTCATCTTTACGTTCCTGCTGCCGCAGATCGCGTCGGCCGTGTCGCTTCTCTCGTGGCAGTACTGCGCTGAATTCAAGGCGCTCACGGGCAAATTCTATTATCATTTCACGCTCGGCTTCGTCCCCTACTTTGTGCTCGGTTACTATTTGGTCCGCAAGGAGTTTTCCTTGACCGCAAAGCGTGTGCTTTACGCGCTCGGTGTGCTCGGCTTCGTCCTCACGGTCGTGCTGACGTCGTTCGCCTCGCGTTTGCAGGGCGCGGCAACAGAGCTGTTCTACGGCTACGATTCGCTCAATGTACTGTTTGTCTGCGTGGGGCTGTTCGTCTTTGCCAAAGAGCATCTGAACTTCCCGAACTTAAGCGAAAAGTGTCACAGGTGCATTCGCGCGCTGTCGCGCTGGAGCTTCGGCGCGTACCTCGTACACCCGCTGTTCATCGAATCGTTCGACATTTTTCTGCACTTCAATACGCTGTCACTCAACGTGTTTTTCTCCGTTCCCCTGCTGACATTGATCATCGGCGCGCTGTCGTTCCTCGTCTCAGCGCTGCTTCACCAGATTCCATTTGTCAAAAAGTATTTTGTATGAAAAGAGCCCCGCGGATCATGCGATTCACGGGGCTTTTCTTTTTCTGTTACGCCTCGGTCCTGATGCCGCGCTTGTCGAATTCCTCGACCAGCAGGTCAAGGTCGTTCGGCAGGCTCATCGGCTCGCCGCAGAACTTGATGGCGTTGGCCACGTCCTTGAGGCCATTGCCCGTCACGACGGAGACGACCGTGTCGTTCTCACCGAGCACGCCCTGCTCGCAGAGCTTCTTGACTGCCGCCGTGCCAGTGACGCCCGCGGGCTCGCCGAAGACGCCGCAGGTCGTGCCGAGCAGCTTTTGCGCCGCCATGATCTCCTCGTCCGTCACGTTCACGACGATGCCGTTCGACTCGCGGATCGCCATAAGCGCCTTGTCCGCGTTGCGCGGCACGCCGACGGCGATGGAGTCGGCCAGCGTGTTCTCCTCCATCGGCTCCCATGGCTTGTTCTCCGCGATGGCGCGGTTGATGGGGTGGCAGCCCTCGGCCTGCGCGGAAATGAGGCGCGGGAGCTTGTCGATAAAGCCGATGGCGTACAGGTCCTTGAGGCCCTTCCACACGCCTGCGATGGTGCAGCCGTCGCCGACGGAGATGGCGAGATAATCCGGCATCTTCCAGTCGAGCTGCTCGGCGATCTCGATCGAAACGGTCTTCTTGCCCTCGGAGAGGTACGGGTTGATGGCCGCGTTGCGGTTGTACCAGCCCCACTTGTCGATGGCCTTTTTCGACAGCTCGAACGTCTCTTCATAGTTGCCTTTGACGGAGATCACGTTTGCGCCGAAGGTCATCAGCTGCGCGACCTTACCCTTGGGCGCGCGCTCGGGAACGAAGATGAAGGTCTTGAGCCCGGCGGCAGCGGCGTTGCCCGCAAGGGAGGACGCCGCGTTGCCCGTTGACGAGCAGGCGATGATCTTCGCGCCCGCCTCCCCCGCCTTGGCGACCGCCATGGCGGACGCGCGGTCCTTGAGCGACGCCGTCGGGTTCTGTCCGTCGTCCTTGACCCAGAGCTTTTTGAGGCCGAGCTGCTTTGCAAGGCGCGGCTCTTCGTAGAGCGGGCTCCAGCCTACGCGCAGCGGCGTGTCGGGCGTTGTTTCCTCCACCGGCAGCAGCTCGCGGTAGCGCCACATTGTGTTCGGGCGGGACTTGAGCGTTTCCTTCGTCAGGTTCTTTTTGATGTAGTCGTAGTCATAGATGATGTCGAGAATGCCGCCGCACGAGCAGTTCGTGAGGTTCGGCACCGCCTCGTATTCTTTCCCGCACTTGACGCAGCGGGCGCATTTGACGTTTTTTAACATAATAACTCCTTATTGTCCGCGCGCTGCGCGGTGGGTTTTTGCAGCGTGAAAGCGCTGCTGCTTTTTGTCCCCCTATTCGCAGGGGGACGCGAGACAAAGGGGGTATTCTCTTTCCAAAGAGAATACCCCCTTTGGAACCCCCAGAGAAAGGCAAGGGGTCTTACCCCTTGACCCCGCACATTGGCAGTTTTTATCTTGAAGAGCTGCACGCGCTGCGCAATCAGGTGCGGTGTACATGGCTTCGCCATGAACCCCTGCGTTTCGTGACAACTCTCAACCGCGCCTTACTATCGTGAGGCGCGAGTGACGTTTTCTCGGCGGCAGACTGCTTGCGAAATAGCGGCATTGCTGACGCTCGCCGCATTGTGGAGACTGGCGGTAGACGGGAATTACTGCGCACTTCTACAAGATGGGCAGAGCGGCACCCGCAAGGGGTGTGCCGCATCCGTAAGGCGTCAGAGCCGCCAACGGCTGCGCAACAGCGGGTAGTAGGAGCAGAGGCAAGTCGTATAGCAATACTAACGCGGCTTCGCCGTGCGCAGGCAGTTGCATTCCGGAGGCCAAAGGCCCCTTCAAGCCTGAGACTGCCAATCTAAACGCCTTTCTTTTGGACGGGCGACGCCCGTTTTCTTTCTCGGGAAAGAAAATGGGGGTCGCATTCGTGCAGCGCCTGCGGCGCTGCTTTCCCCGCGCCCGCAGGGCGCGTCCCCCCTTTGAGGGGTATAAAAAAGAGGGCATCTCTTCGAGATACCCCCTTTTATCATCCTAACAGGGTTTGGAGCAAGGGGTTCCTGCTCCCCTTTCGCGCTCTTAGAGCGCTTTGAGAAGGCCGGTGGCCTCGTTGAACTCGTTGATGAGCTCGTCGAGCTCTTTCGCCTGCGCGTGGACAGCGTCCCACGTGCCCTTGGTGTCGTACCAGAGGGCGTTGAGGTCCTTGACGTCGCGCGCCTGCTGCTCAACCCAGGTGTAGTACTTGAGGTTGTGGATGCGCTTGCGGTCCTCGTACGTCAGCTCCATCATGCTGTCAGTCTTCAGGCCGAGCATGTGCAGGTTGTGGTCAAGGCGGGCTTCCTCTTCGCTGTAGGCGCCGTGCTTCTCGTTGAGCTCCTCAATGCGGCTGCCGTACATCACAGCGGAGTCGGTCAGAACGGTGCAGACGACATCGTCCTCGGTCAGCTCATAGTACTTGGCCATCTTGATGCAGCACAGGACGTTTGCGATGCCGGAGATGCCGAGCCAGGTGAGCTTTTCGATGAGCTCGTCGGAGAGCTTGAGCTCTTCTTTGAGGTACTTCTTGCCCTCTGCCGTGTTGAAAAGGCGCAGCAAACGCTGGGAATCCTCGTCGTCGATGGCGATGGCCATGTCAGTGTTCTTCACGTTGTGGATCCAGGGGATGTGCTTGTCGCCGATGCCCTCAATGCGGTGGCCGCCGAAGCCGTTATTCAGGATCGTCGGGCACTGGAGCGCTTCGCCCACGCCGAGCTTCATGCCTGGATAACGCTCCTTGAGGAGGTCGCCCGCGCTCATCGTACCGGCGGAGCCGGATGTGAAGCACGCGCCCGCGAGACGCTGGCCGGGCTTCTTCACGGCCTCGAAGAGGTCTGCAAGGGCGTAGCCCGTGACATTGTAGTGCCACAGCGGGTTGCCCATCTCTTCAAACTGGTTGAAGATCATCATGCTGGGGTCCTGCTTGAGCTCCCAGGTCTTGTCGAAAATCTCCTTGACGTTACTTTCGCAGCCCGGCGTTGCGATGACCTGACCGGCGATCTTGGAGAGCCATTCGAAGCGCTCCTTGCTCATCTCCGCGGGGAGAATGGCGACGGAGTCGACGGCGAGGAGCTTCGAGTTGAACGCGCCGCCGCGGCAGTAGTTACCGGTGGAGGGCCACACGGCGTGATGATACGTCGCGTCGAACTGGCCGGTGACGAGACGCGGAGCAAGGCAGCCGAACGAAGCGCCGACCTTGTGGCAGCCCGTGGGGAACCACTTGCCCGCCATGGCGAGGATGCGGCAGGGAACGCCGGAAAGCTCGGACGGAATTTCAACATAATTCGGCACGGCCTGATAGAGGCCGCCGGACTCCTTGGCCTCGTTCTTCCACGTGATGCGGAAGAGGTTCAGCGGGTTGACGTCCCAAAGGCCGACAGTCTTGAGCTTTTCCTGAATTTTCTCAGGAATGGTCTCAGGATGCTGCATCTGCGCGATGGTCGGAATAATGACATTGTTTTCCTTGGCCTTCTCAATGTTGTGCTGCAGGCCGGTCTTGTTGATGGTCAAATCGATCTTGCCCATGGTTCACTTCTCCTCCTGTTGTTTGTCAATATAAGAATATAGTGTGTATTTGGATATGCCGAAGTATTTTGCGATCTTGTCTCCGGACTTTGTGACGAGGAATGCTCCGTTCTGGCTCAAAAAACCGATGGCGCGCATCTTATCTTCCTTGTTCATCAGCGCGACGGGTTTACCGACAAGCGCGACCGACTGGGCGATGAGCTCATCCAAAAGGTCGTTGACGTTCACGATCTTTTCCGGCTCGCTCTGCGTCTTATCCTTTGTGTCGATCAACTCGTGCACCGCATCCTCGACCATCAGGAGCGAGGAAATGTCGTAATTGATGCCAAGGATTGCGGCGACCTTGCCGCTCCTGCCGCGGATATACATGGTAGAGGACTTGAGGATCTTCCCGTCCGGCGTTTTGGTGAGGTAGCTCAAGTGGTCGCTCGGCTGCGCGTCGGCCTGACGCACCTGCTCTAAAACAACGTGCGACGCGCCGTCGCCCACCTTGCGGCCTGTGACGTGGCCGTTCTCGATGGCAACGATGGAATGCTCGGGGTGCTTGGCACCCACATCGTGGATCACCACCTCGCAATGGCTGCCAAAGGTCGCGGCGATGCCCTTTGCGACCTGCTCCAGGGTCTTCAGCGTTGCGGCTTCTATGGTCTATCCCTCCTCTGATCGCCCGTCCGCCCTATTTTGCTGTGCAAATTGCACAGCTTTCCATCGGAACGGGCATGTTCTTTCATCCCCATAATACCATAAATTGATCGAATTGCAATCACTTTCTTAAAAAATTTTTGAAATGCAAATTTTTTGTTTGACAACTGCCGTTCTTATGCTATGATAAGGACAGTGTAACAGAAAATTGATCTCGATCGACAGGAAATACTATTACTTTTAACGGAGGTTTTACCATGGATTTCGAAGCCATCAAGAAAGCCGCACAGGCCTATGGCCCCGATATGACCCGCTTCCTGCGTGATATGATCGCCATCCCCAGCGAGAGCTGCGAGGAAAAGGGCGTCGCCCACCGCATCGCCGAGGAGATGAAGAAGCTCGGTTACGATAAGGTCGAGTTCGACGCGCTCGGCAACGTCATCGGCTGGATGGGCTCGGGCGACAAGATCATCGCCATCGACTCCCACATCGACACCGTCGGCATCGGCAACCGCGAAAACTGGACGTACGACCCGTACGAGGGCTACGAGGATGACAAGGTCATCTACGGCCGCGGCGGCAGCGACCAGGAGGGCGGCATGGCTGCGGCGGCCTACGGCACGAAGATCATGAAGGACCTCGGCCTCATTCCCGAGGGCTACAAGATCATGGTCGTCGGCTCCGTGCAGGAGGAGGACTGCGACGGCATGTGCTGGCAGTCCATCGTCAACGAATACTTCAAGGGCCCCGAGGATGCGAGAAACCAGATCGAATTCGTCATCTCCACCGAGCCGACCGACGGCGGCATCTACCGCGGTCACCGCGGCCGCATGGAGATCCGCGTCGACATGCACGGCGTCTCCTGCCACGGCTCCGCCCCCGAGCGCGGCGACAACGCCATCCACAAGATGGCCGAGGTGCTGCTCAACGTGCGCGACCTGAACGAGAACGACGCCGCTGACGACAAGGAGATCAAAGGCCTTGTCAAGATGCTCGATCCAAAGTATAATCCTGAGCATTGGGAGGATGCGCGCTTCCTTGGCCGCGGCACCTGCACCACGAGCCAGATCTTCTTCACCTCTCCCTCCCGCTGCGCCGTCGCCGACAGCTGCTCGATCTCCATCGACCGCCGCATGACCGCAGGCGAGACCTATCAGTCCTGCCTGAAGGAGATTGAAGACCTGCCCGCGTGCAAGAAGTACGCCAAGGATATCAAGGTCTCCATGTACATGTACGACCGCCCGTCCTGGACCGGCCACGTCTACGAGACCGAGGCTTTCTTCCCCACCTGGATCAACAAGGAGACCGCGCCCCACGTGCAGGCGCTCGTCGACGCGCACCACGCTCTCTGGGGCACCGAGCGCATCGGCGCGGACGAAAAAGCCATGTCCACGCGCACTGGCCGTCCCTTAACTGACAAGTGGACGTTCTCCACGAACGGCGTTTCTATTCAGGGCCGCTACGGCATCCCCTGCGTCGGCTTCGGCCCCGGCGCTGAATCTCAGGCCCACGCGCCCAACGAGATCACCTGGAAGCAGGACCTCGTCACCTGCGCGGCGCTGTACGCGGCTGTCCCCGGTCTCTACAAGCCCGAGAACAAGGACGGCTCTGCCACCTCCTTCCGTCAGGAGTTAACGGGCAATAATATCAAATAACGTGCTTCGCCCGTCATTTGATATTAAGAGGCTGCACTCCGCTTCGCGCCTCGCCTTTGGCTCGACGCGCGCTGCGTGAGAAGTGTTTTTTGCCACGCGCATGTCGCTGCAAAAAACGAATCAAGATCATTCGCGCCGTGCGCGGCGCAAATATTTCAAACGATTTTTAATATACTATAAAATGAAGGAGAAAATTATCTATGAGCAAGACTGTTGAACTGGCACGCCACCTTGAGACTCTGCACATCAATAACATGTACAAGACCGACTTCTACTGGACGTGGGACAAGAGCGACGAGGAGATCGACGCGGTCTTCACCGTGGCCGACGCGCTGCGCGACCTGCGCGAGCGCAACAAGAACACGAAGATCTTCAATTCCGGCCTCGGCATTTCGATCTTCCGCGACAACTCCACGCGCACGCGCTTCTCGTTTGCCTCCGCGTGCAACCTGCTGGGTCTTGAGGAGCAGGTGCTCGATGAAAAGAAGTCCCAGATCGCACACGGCGAGACCGTGCGCGAGACGGCGAACATGGTCTCGTTCATGGCCGACGTCATCGGCATCCGCGACGATATGTTCATCGGCGAGGGCCACAAGTATCAGAAGACCTTCATGGACGCGCTCGAAGAGGGCTACCGCGACGGCATCCTCGAACAGCGCCCGACGCTTGTGAACCTCCAGTGCGACGTCGACCACCCGACGCAGTGCATGGCCGATATGCTCCACATCATCCACTACTTCGGCGGCGTGGAGAACCTCAAGGGCAAGAAGGTCGCCATGACATGGGCCTATTCCCCGAGCTACGGCAAGCCCCTCTCCGTCCCGCAGGGCGTTATCGGCCTCTTCACCCGCTTCGGCATGGATGTCACCCTCGCTCACCCCGAAGGCTACGAGGTCATGCCCGAGGTCGAGGAGATCGCCAAGAAGAACGCGGCGGCCACCGGCGGCAGCTTCAAGAAGTGCAACGACATGAAGGAAGCCTTCAAGGACGCCGACATCGTCTATCCCAAGTCCTGGGCGCCGTTCAAGGCCATGGAGGAGCGCACGAAGCTCTATCAGGCCGGCGACAAGGACGGCATCGACGAGCTGGAGAAAAAGCTGCTCGCGCAGAACGCCGAGCACAAGGACTGGGCCTGCACCGAAGAGATGATGAAGCTCACCAAGGACGGCAAGGCGCTCTATCTCCACTGCCTGCCCGCCGACATCACCGGTCTTTCCTGCCCTGAGGGCGAGGTCGACAACAGCGTGTTCGACCGTTACATCGTGCCTCTGTACAAGCAGGCTTCCTACAAGCCGTATATCATCGCCGCAATGATGTTCCTCGCGCAGGTCAAAGACCCCGTCCGCGCGCTGATGGAGATGGATAAGTCCGGCGAAGAGCGCAAGATGTTCTAAGGCGCATTTCATATGTAAAAAGGCGGGTCAGCCGCTTTTGTCAGCCGCTTTTGAGAGAAGAGAGTTTTCAAAAAATCAAAGGAGAGATAGTCATCATGAGCAAAAGAATCGTCATCGCCCTCGGCGGCAACGCGCTGGGCAACACCCCCTATGAGCAGCTTGCCCTTGTCACCGAGACCGCAAAGCCCATCGTCGACCTGATCGCGCAGGGCAACGAGGTCATCATCGCCCACGGCAACGGCCCGCAGGTCGGCATGATCAACCTCGGCATGGCCACTGCCGCCGAGGCGGGGGCCATCAAGTCCGACATGCCCTTCCCCGAGTGCGGCGCGATGAGCCAGGGCTATATCGGCTACCACCTGCAGAACGCCATCGGCAACGAGCTCGCCTCCCGCGGCATGAACAAGGACGTCGCGACCGTAGTGACGCAGGTGCTCGTCGACGAGGCTGACCCCGCTTTCCAGCATCCCACCAAGCCCGTCGGCGCGTTCTACGATAAGGAGACCGCCGACCGCATCGCCGCAGAAAAGGGCTACACGATGGTCGAGGACGCGGGCCGCGGCTACCGTCAGGTCGTTCCCTCCCCCAAGCCGATCGACGTCATTGAGAAGAACACCGTCAAAGCGCTTGTTGACAACGGCACGGTCGTTATCACGGTCGGCGGCGGTGGTATCCCCGTCGTTTGCCGTGGCGGCAAGCTCTACGGCACGCCCGCGGTCATCGACAAGGACTTTGCCTCCGCCAAGCTTGCCGAGCTCCTCGATGCTGATATGCTCGTCATCCTGACGGCGGTCGAGAAGGTCGCCATCAACTTCGGCAAGCCCGACCAGAAGGGTCTCGACACCCTGACGCCGGACGAGGCGCGCAAGTATATCGACGAAAAGCAGTTTGCTCCCGGCTCCATGCTGCCGAAGGTTCAGGCCGCCATGTCGTTTGCCGAGAGCAAGCCCGGCCGCGTCGCGCTCATCACGCTGCTTGAAAAGGCTGCCGAGGGCATCGAGGGCAAGACCGGCACCCGCGTGCAGATGTAAATCCCGCCAAACCTTCCTAAAAAGGGTCCGTTTCGAAAAGCGGACCCTTTTTTTCGTGATTTCTCCGCTATGGACAAAAATTCATGCTGCTTTTTTGGTCAAGTTTGACCCTCATTTTTTCTTTTTCCTGTTGCTAAATTTTTCCTTTTTATGTATCATGGTGATAACGGTATTCAAATCTTTTGATTGCCGTAAAATTTAAGGAGGATTTACCGAAATGAAGAAGTTCCTTGCACTGCTCCTGAGTCTCGTGATGGTCCTCGCCCTCGTCGCCTGCGGCGATAAGAAGGACGATACCAACACCGACGATCAGGACAACAACGAAGTCACCGATTTCAAGGTCGGCTTCATCATGCTCCACGACGAAAACTCCACCTACGACCTCAACTTCATCAACGCTGCGAAAGAGGCCTGCGAGACGCTCGGCGTCGAGTACACCATCGTGACCAACGTTCCCGAAGGTCAGGAGTGCTACGACAAGGCCGCTGAGCTCGCCGACGCCGGCTGCAACATCATCTTCGCCGACTCCTTCGGTCACGAAGACTACATGATCCAGGCCGCGAAGGACTTCCCCGACGTGCAGTTCTGCCACTCCACCGGCACCAAGGCGCACACCGAGGGTCTCTCCAACTACCACAACGCCTTCGCTTCCATCTATGAGGGCCGTTATCTCGCCGGTATCGCCGCCGGTATGAAGCTCAACGAGATGATCGCCAACGGTGAGTTCACCGCAGACGAGGCCAAGATCGGCTACGTCGGCGCCTTCACCTATGCCGAGGTTATCTCCGGCTACACCTCCTTCTTCCTGGGTGCTCGCTCCGTCTGCCCCACTGCCACGATGGAAGTCACCTTCACCGGCAGCTGGTATGACGAGACCGCCGAGAAGGAAGGCGCGCAGAAGCTCATCAAGAACGGCTGCAAGCTCATCAGCCAGCACGCCGACTCCATGGGCGCTCCCACCGCTTGCGAGACCGCCGGTGTTCCCGACGTTTCCTACAACGGTTCCACCGAGGCCGCCTGCCCCAACACCTATCTGATCTCCTCCCGCATCGACTGGGCCCCCTACTATGAGTACGCCATCAAGGCTGCCATGAACGGCGAGGCCATCGACGCTGACTGGACCGGCACCCTTGCTACCGGCTCCGTCGTGCTGACCGACCTGAACGAGAACGTTGCTGCCGAGGGCACCGCTGAGGCCATTGCCGATGCGACCGCCAAGCTCGAGAGCGGCGAGCTCCACGTCTTCGACTGCTCCACCTTCACCGTGGACGGCCAGCCTGTCACCTCTTACATGGCTGACGTCGACACCGATCCCGACTACACACCCGACACCGAGGTTGTCCAGGACGGTTATCTGGCTGAGTCCACCGCCCGTTCCGCCCCGTACTTCCAGCTCATGATCGACGGCATTGATCTGCTGGATACTAATTTCGGCGGCTAATTGTTTCTGCTACTACATATCGGGCTGCCTTCGGGCAGCCCGATATCTTTTTCTTTTTATGGCAATTATCGCTATTTTGCTAAAAATTTTTGTACGCTTCTAATTTTTTTTGTGTTTTTTTCTGTTTTACATTTACAACGCCGTTCAATTATGCTAATATATGACTTGTACAAATACAATGCTGCGGGGTTTTCTTCCTGTGCCCTCCAGCGGAAAAAGGGGTGACCGCCTTGGGAACTGCATGCGCAGTTAAAATGGAGAATGTCACGAAGCGGTTCGGCAAAGTGGTGGCGAACAACGCCATCAACCTTGAGCTGCACGAGGGCGAGATCCTGTCGCTGCTCGGCGAAAACGGCAGCGGCAAGACGACGCTGATGAACATGCTCTCCGGCATCTATTTCCCCGACGAGGGGCAAATCTACATTCACGGCGAACCCGTCACGATCGCCTCCCCCAAGGATGCGTTCGAACACGGCATCGGTATGATCCACCAGCACTTCAAGCTCGTTGATCTTTTCACCGCAACGGAGAATATCATCCTCGGCCTTGAAGGCAAGCTCGACATTGCCGAAGCCAGCAAAAAGGTCAAAGAGATCTGCGACAAATACGGGTTCGACATCGACCCCAATCAGAAGATCTACGACATGTCCGTTTCGCAGAAGCAGACCGTCGAGATCGTCAAGGTGCTCTACCGCGGGGCGGACATCCTCATTCTGGACGAGCCGACCGCAGTGCTCACCCCGCAGGAGACGGACAAGCTCTTCGCCATCATGCGCAACATGAAGGCCGACGGCAAGTCCCTCATTATCATCACGCATAAGCTGCACGAGGTGCTCGACGTGTCCGACCGCGTGGCCGTGCTGCGCAAGGGCGAATACGTCGGTGACGTCGCCACCAAGGACGCCGACCAGCAATCGCTGACCGACATGATGGTCGGCCACACGGTGAGCCTGAACATCAGCCGCCCCGAGCCGAAGGACGTTGAAAAGCGCCTCGTCATCGAAGGCCTGACGGCTTACGACGAGCTTGGCGTCAAGCGTCTGGACGATGTCAGCTTTACCATCAACGCGGGCGAGGTGCTCGGCATCGCGGGCGTCGCAGGCAGCGGCCAGCGCGAGCTGCTCGAGTCCATTGCGGGCCTCTACCCCGTTGCCTCCGGCCATGTCACGTTCTATCCGCCCGACGGCGGCAAGGAAAAGGAACTCGTCGGTCTCGACCCGATGAAGATCCGCAAGAGCGGCATTTCGATGTCGTTCGTCCCCGAAGACCGACTCGGCATGGGCCTGGTCGGCTCGATGGGCATGACGGGCAACATGATGCTGCGCTCCTGGCGCAAGGGTAAGGGTCTGTTCCTCAACCGCAAGGATCCCGAAGCGCTCGCCAACCGCATCTGGGAAGAGCTCGGCGTCGTCACGCCCAGCACGTCCTTCCCCGTGCGCCGCATGTCCGGCGGCAACGTGCAGAAGGTGCTTGTCGGACGCGAGATCGCCCAGTCCCCCGCCGTGCTGATGACCGCTTACGCCGTGCGCGGCCTGGACATCAACACCTCCTATACCATTTACAACCTGCTGACAGAGCAGAAGATGCGCGGCGTCGCTGTCGTCTATGTCGGCGAAGACCTCGACGTGCTGCTTGAGCTGTGCGACCGCATCGTCGTTCTCTGCGGCGGTCAGGTCTCCGGCGTGGTCGACGCCAGAAAGACCGACAAGCGCGAGGTCGGCGCACTGATGACGCTCGTGAGGGGAGGCAACAAGGATGAATAAGAAACAGTCGCTCTTCCACATCGCCAAGCGCGATACGCTCCCCTGGTACAAGGCCGTTTTGATCCGCGGCGGCGCGATCGTGCTCGCTTTGATCGTCTGCGCGATCGTCACAACGCTGCTGACGGGCGAAAATCCCATCAAGGTCTACTCCACGATCCTCTACGGCGCGTTCGGTACGTCGCGCAAGAGCTGGGTCACGTTCCATAACCTCGCGATCCTGCTCGGCATCTCGCTCGCGGTCACGCCCGCGTTCAAGATGCGCTTCTGGAACATCGGTGCCGAGGGTCAGGTGCTCATCGGCTGCCTTGCCACCGCGGCCTGCATGATCTGCCTTGGCGGCAAGATCCCCAACGGTCTTCTCATCGTCATTATGATCGTCGCCTCCGTCGCGGCAGGCGCGCTGTGGGGCTTCCTCCCCGGTATCTTCAAGGCCAAGTGGAACACGAACGAAACGCTCTTCACGCTCATGATGAACTACATCGCGACACAGCTCGCCGCGTTCTTCATCATCGTGTGGGAAGTGCCCAAGGGCTCGGGCAAGATCGGTATCATCAACCAGAATACCGAGGCCGGCTGGCTCCCCGTTCTCGGCGGGCAGCGCTATCTCCTCCCGATCCTGCTTGTGGCGATCCTCACGGGCGTTATGTACATCTATCTCAATTACAGCAAGCACGGCTATGAGATCGCCGTTGTCGGTGAGAGCCAGCGCACCGCGAGCTATGCGGGCATCAAGGTCGAGCGCGTCATCGTGCGCACGATGATCCTCTCCGGCGCGATCTGCGGCCTCATCGGCCTGCTGCTCACCGCCGGTACGGACCACACTCTGACCACCACCATCGTCGGCGGACGCGGCTTCACCGCGGTCATGGTCTCCTGGATGGCCAAGTTCAACCCCATCATGATGATCTTCACGAGCCTTCTTATCGTGGTTCTGAGCCGCGGCGCGAGCGAGATCTCCAGCGTGTTCGGCCTGAACCACTCCTTCGCCGATATCCTGACGGGCATCATCCTCTTCTTCATCATCGGCAGCGAGTTTTTCATCAGCTACAAGGTCAGCCTGCGCAAGAGCAAGAAGGAGGCGTGAAGCAATGACATTTGATCTAACTGCTTTTCTTCCCCGTGCGGTCATGCAGGGCATTCCCCTGCTCTACGGCAGCACCGGTGAGATCCTGACGGAAAAGTCCGGCAACCTGAACCTCGGCATTCCGGGCGTGATGTACGTCGGCGGTATCTGCGGCGTCATCGGCGCGTTCTTCTACGAGCAGTCCACCCCGGCTGCCGACATGAACGCGTTCCTCGCCATCGGTATCCCGATGCTCTGCTCGCTTTTGGGCTCGCTTCTGATGGGCCTTCTCTACTGCCTGCTGACCGTTACGCTGCGCGCCAACCAGAACGTCACGGGTCTTGCACTCACGACGTTCGGCGTCGGCATCGGCAACTTCTTCGGCGGCTCGCTCATCAAGCTGACCGACAGTGAAGTCCCCTCCATCGCGCTGAGCGCGACGAGCGCCTATTTCAGCAAATCCCTGAATGTTGGCGGCTGGTTCGGTCAGGTTTTCCTGTCCTACGGCTTCCTTGCCTACCTCGCCATCGTCATCGCGCTGTTCGCGTCGTACTTCCTCAAGCACACCCGCACGGGTCTTCACCTGCGCGCCGTGGGCGAGAGCGCGGCGACGGCGGACGCAGCCGGCATCAACGTGACGAAGTACAAATACCTCGCCACCTGCATCGGCAGCATGATCGCGGGTCTCGGCGGCCTGTATTACGTCATGGACTACGCCTGCGGCGTCTGGTCCAACAACGCCTTCGGCGACCGCGGCTGGCTCGCCATCGCGCTCGTCATCTTCACGATCTGGCGTCCGAACGTCAGCGTGCTGGCCTCCATCCTGTTCGGCGGGTTCTACATCCTCTATATCTTCATCCCCACCGGCACCAACCTTGCCATCAAGGAGCTCTACAAGATGCTCCCCTACGTCGTCACGCTGGTCGTTCTGATCATCGTGTCGCTGCGCAAGAAGCGCGAGGATCAGCCGCCCGCATCGCTGGGATTGAGCTACTTCCGCGAAGAGAGATAAATCTTAAAACAAAAGCACCCGATGGGTGCTTTTGTTTTAGACAAGTTTCAGCGCTTGTCGCTCACCGCTCCAATCGCTGCAAAGTGTCGCTGCGGACGCGCATGTCGTCCTCCGCGACGGATTTCAATTCATTTGCGCCGTGCGCGGCGCAAAATAGAGCGCGCATGTCGTCCTCCGCGACGGATTCCAATTTATTTCACGCCGTGCGCGGCGTGAAACTCTGCGAGGCTTTTGAGCTGTTTTGCCGCTGGAGGCAACAAAATGCGCTTCTTGCTATTTTTCACTAAATCTGCCTGCGTTTGGCGCGGGTCTAAGAGGTATTGCTATGTCTACTCTGCTCATTCAAAACATTCGTTCGCTGGTGTCGTGTGATGACGCGGACACGGTTTATGAAAACGTCGATCTGTATGCTAAGGATGGATTCATCCGCGCGATCGGTAAAAATCTGCCGCAGGAGGCGGAAAAGGTGATTGACGCGAGCCACATGCTCTGCTACCCCGGCCTTGTCAACACGCACCATCATCTCTATCAGGTCTTTTCCCGCAACCTGCCGGAAGTACAGAACATGGAGCTCTTCGACTGGCTCAAAACGCTCTATGAGATCTGGAAAAACCTCGACGAGGACGTCATCCGCCTCTCGACGCTCACGGGCCTTGGCGAGCTGATGAAGCACGGCTGTACGACCTGCTTCGACCATCACTATGTCTTCCCTGCGGGCGCGGGCGACCTCATTGGCGCGCAGTTTGCCGCGTCGGCCGAGATCGGCGCGCGCATGTACGCCTCGCGCGGCAGTATGGACCTCTCTGTCAAGGACGGCGGCCTGCCGCCCGACAGCGTCGTGCAGACGGTCGACGAGATCATGGCCGATTCTGCCCGTGTCATCGAGAAATACCACGACAAGTCGTTCGGCGCGATGCACCGCGTTGCGCTCGCCCCGTGCTCGCCGTTCTCCGTGTCTGCCGACCTTCTGCGCGAGAGCGCCGTGCTCGCACGAGAGTACGGTGTGCGCCTGCACACTCACCTGTGCGAGACGAAGGACGAAGAACACTTCATGCTCGCGCGCGAGGGCGTCCGCCCGCTCGAGTACATGGAGCGCCTCGGCTGGACGGGCAGCAACGTCTGGTTCGCTCACGGCATCCACTTCAACGACGAGGAGCTGCGCGTGCTGGCAAAGACGCACACCGGCGTGGCGCACTGCCCGATCTCGAACATGAAGCTCGCCTCCGGCGTCGCCCGCGTGCCCGAGATGCTGAAGCTCGGCGTGCCGGTCGGCCTCGCGGTTGACGGTTCAGCCTCGAACGACGGCTCATCGCTGATGGAGGAACTGCGCGTCGCGTTCCTGCTGCACCGTTTGAACAGCAGCAAAGCTGCCCCCAGCGGTTACGACGTGCTCAAGATGGCAACATGCGGCAGCGCGGCCATCCTTGGCCGCAGCGACGACATCGGCTCGCTCGAGGTCGGCAAGTGCTGCGACCTCTTCATGATCGACTCGCGCAGGCTCGAGCTCGTCGGCTCGTGCTTTGACCCCAAAAGCGTGCTCGGCACTGTCGGCGTGCGCGGACCCGTTGACTACACAGTCGTTCAGGGCCGTGTGACGGTCGACCACGGTCATCTTGTCACAGTCGACGAAGAACAGCTTGCGCACGACGCGGAGGCAAAGTGCCGCGCGTATCTGAACCGCTGAGGAGGCTGCCATGACCGTTGAGATCATCTGCGGGGACATCTCCGCCCTCCCCTCTTCCGACCATGCGGCCGAACTTCTGCCGCTCACGGACGGCGACACGCTGACCCTCTCCTGCACAGACAGCGACCTGAAGGCCGCCTACCGCGTCCTGCGCGCCATCATGGACTACGGCTATGAGCACGCACAGCCGTCGCGCGTGCGTCTAATTTGCGCGGACGAGGCGTCGCGTAGGGCATACTCCTTCCAGTGGAACATGTGGTTCGCCGCGGAAAAGCCAAAACACGAAGATTAAAAAGAAAAGACGAGCGAATTTTCGCTCGTCTTTTTCTCATAAATAGCGGTCCACTTTTTGCAAAATCGTCTCGTAGCGCTCGGCGAGCTCCTGCTTTGTCTCGCCGAACCGCCCGCGAAGCTCCTGCCGCGAACGGACAATGGTCTGCAACGTCTCGTCGCGCTCAATGCGCAGCCCCGCGGCGATCTCCTCGCTCAGCTCGCCCACGCTGGCAAAGGCCTCCATCAGCCCACCCTGCGTTTTGAAAAACTCGTCGCCGAAGCGCTCGCGCTTCGGATATTTTCCGCTGCGGTAATTGTCGATGACGACCTCGTAGCGTGCCATGGCGCGCTGCACCGCCGTCTCCCATGAAACGTACAGCTCGCGCTGGGCGTTTTCGCCGACCACTTGCATCACCTTCGGCGCGCGGCAGAGCTCTTCGAGCTTTGCCGCCATCGCCGCGGCGTTTTCCTCGATGCAAAAGCCGTTTCGCCCGTCGCCCACGCCCTCGGATGCGCAGGAATTTCGGATCATCACAGTCGCCGTACCGCTGGCTGCGGCCTCGCGCACGACAAGGCCGTTCGTGTCGAACGTCGACGGGAAGAGAAACAGGTCGGATCTGCCATACCACGCGCGGATGATCTCGCGGTCAGAGATCGCACCTGTGAAAAAGCAGCGGTCGGAGAGCTTCTGCTCTTCCGCATAGCTGCGGATCTCCGCGCCGTCTGCGCCCTCGCCGACAAACACCATGCGGAAGTCGACATTTTTCTCGCGCAGCGTTTTCAGCGCATCTAAAATGATGCGGATACCCTTGTACCACATCAGCCGCCCGACGAAGAGAAAGACCGGCACGTTCTGCGGCAGGTCATATCTGCCCGTCGCCGCGGCGATGGCCTCGTCAGACACCCGCCCGCGCGGCACGTCCACGCCGTTTTCCATCACGATGTAGTCGCCCTCGTAGCCGAGCGAGCGCAGATTTTCCCCCGCCCCGCGGCTCACGACCCAGACCTCATCGCAGCTTGCGATGTTCTGCACCAGCGCGCGAATGGCGCTCTCCTGCAAGAGCTTGCCGCGCACAGCCTTGGCGATGTCGACATCGTACTTCGTGTGATACGTCAGCACGAGCGGCGCGTCGACCACGGCGCGCAGCGAGCGCGCCAGCAGGCACGACGTGATAGGACAATGCGTGTGCATCAGTTCGACCTTCTGCTCCGTCAGCATGCGCGCGGTCTCGGGTGAAAACGGATAGCCCGCCACGTAGCCGAGCTTCTTGCGCGTGTCGATGCTCGGGTAGCGCAGCACGGGGAATGGGAACGCGCTGTCGTCCGCGCCGGGCATTGTCGGCGTGACGACAATGGCGTTTTCGCCGCTTTTCGTGATGTTTTTCGCGTAGTTCACGACGGCGTTCGCCACGCCGTCGATCTCGGGCGGAAAGGAATCGTTCAAAAGGCAGATGGTTCTCTTGTCCATGCCATTGCCCTCCTGTTGCTTGTTTTTCGGCAGCGCCGAAGTGTGATTCAGTATATCATTTTTCGTGCGAAGATGGTATACTATGTGTGAATTTTACGCGCCGTTTACTTCGGGAAAGGAGGGCTCCCATGCGCATTCTCACATACACCGTGACGCCGGAGGAGGACGGCCGCATGGTCAAAGGCATCCTGCGCGGCAGTCTTCAGCTTTCCTACACGCTGCTCAAAAGCCTCAAATGGCGCGAAAACGCCATTTTATTGAACGGACAGAGCGTCCACGTCAACGCCATCGTCCACGCGGGCGACGTTGTCAGCGTTGCCCTCAGCGAGCGTACGCCGCGCGAGGACTTGTACTGCGCAAATGCGACAAAGCCTGACATCGTCTACGAGGACGACGACCTGCTCGTGCTCAACAAGCCTGCGGGCGTCGCCATGCACCCGAAGTCGGGTGACGCCTCCGCGCCGAGCCTTGCAGCGATGCTGACGAACTACCTCGGCGAGGGCAGCGTGCCGCATTTTGTGAGCAGGCTTGACAGAGGGACGTCTGGCCTCCTCATCGCCGCGAAAAATGGCTATGTGCACGACCGCCTGCGCCGCGCGCTGCATTCAAGCGATCTGCGGCGCGAGTACCGCGCTGTCGCCGTCGGCAGAGTTGAACCGCCGTGCGGCGTCATCGACGCGCCGATCGGCCGCGCGGAGGGCTCCATCATCCGCCGCTGCGTGCGCGCGGACGGACTTCCGAGCCTCACAGAGTACGAGACTCTGCAAGTAAACGACCGCTTCACGCTCCTGCGCCTGCGCCCGCAGACGGGTCGCACGCATCAGCTTCGCGTCCACATGGCATACCTCGGTCATCCCCTCGCGGGCGACTGGCTCTACGGCACGGAGGACAAAACCCTCATCGCCCGCCCCGCGCTGCACTCGTACGAGCTGTGGTTCACCCAGCCGGTCACCGGACTGGAATTACACTTTACAGCGCCTATCCCGCAGGATATGCAGCGCTTGATGGAATGAAAAAGCACCGTTTTGGGCGGTGCTTTTTTCAGACGTGTGGTAAAATACCATAGGTCTATAACCAATTTTTACTTTTCCTTGTAGTACAAACGGCAGTGGCAGTAGCCCTCGAATTCGGGGTCAGCGATCTGGTCGCGGAACTCCTTGCACATGCAGACGTTGTCCTCGATCTTCTGCAAGCGGCAGGGGCACTGTAAATCGCGCTTTAAGAGCGCGGCGCGCAGGCGGGCGACGACCTCCGCGTCTTCGTTGTATCGAATTCTCATGCCTTGCACTTCTCCAGCATCGCCTTGATGTCGGCCTTATCGTGCACACCGACCATGCCGGTCAGCGTGTGGCGGTCCTGCACGACGGCGAGCGTCGGGATAGAGTCGATACCGAACATTGAAGCGAGGTTCGGCTGCTCGTCGACGTTGACCTTGCAGAACTTGACCTTGTCCTCTTCCCCGTTGAGCTCGGCAAAGACAGGCGCCATCATCTTGCACGGCTGGCACCACTCGGCCCAGAAGTCGATGATGATGAGGCCCGGATCGTCGAGCACCTCAGTCTGGAAGTTATCTTCCGTCAGCGTGACGATATCGGTGAACGTGCGCGTCTCGACGTACGGCTCGTGGAAGCCGCCGCCACAACCGCCGCAGCCACCACCGCATGCACTGCATCCGGCCCCGCAGCCCGCGCCGCAGCCGCCGGCACTCGCGCTGCTGTCGCCGGTCATCAGCTCCAGATTGCCCTGGAGGAAGCTGTCGACCGCCTCGTCGGCATTTCCGGTCACGCCGGAAATGAGCAGCATATGCGCGTTGTCGATGGCGGCGTGCGCACCCTCGCCGATATTCCCGCAGATGACGAGATCGACGCCGCGGGATTTGAGCCCGCCCGCGACCTTCTCGTGGTCGGTATCGTCAAACGTGACTGTCTCTTTTTCGATGGGCTTGATATCCTCAATGGTGTAAACGGTAAACTCCGTGGCATGGCCGAAATGCTGCATCACTTCGCCATTCTCGCAGGGAATTGCAATTTTCATAGTATGTTCTTCCTTTCCGGTCTATTGCTTCGGCGGCAGCGCCGCCGCTCGATGCTATGAGGTAGTTTACCACGCTTTCGCGCGCCGTACAACCGGAAATTTGTAAACAAACCATGGCCGCAGCCGTTCTGCCTTGCAATTGTAGCCGCCCCGTGATAGAGTGAAATCAAACAAGGCGCTTTGCCGCAAAATGACAACCGACAGGAGGCAGCACTTATGAAAAAATCAGAACTGGCGATCCTTTCCGTCCTCATCCTTGCCGCCGTGTTTGTTTTCAACGGCAAGATCAACAAAGTGACGAATCCCTGTGTGCAGGACTATGTCGCAGGTCAGGGGAACATCAGGGGGAATGTAAACGTCGAGGACTATTACGAGCGCGACGTGCGCTTTGCAATCGGCGCGGGAGAAGATGGGTATGCCGTTTTCAAGGACCCCGGCGAGGCCTTTGCCGCGCTGCGCGAGCACTATCCGGAGGGCATTTCGCTCATCCGAAAAGAGTTCCATCTGCTCTGGCTTTCAAAGCTCAATTACCCCTCCTACCAAACTTACGGCTGGCAAGCCACGACCGGCTCGGAGGAAGCGCGCCAGCAGGCCCAATTTGTCAGCAGGTTTTTTGATATTTACGAGAATAGCTTTAAATAAGATGAAACCATTACTATGAGAGAAACGATTTAGCGGAATCCTCTGGGCCGTCATACTGGGTGCGGCGTTCATCTTATTATCGCGAATCATCGGGAACTTTGTGCATGGCGTTCCTTGGTATCTGCTCAGCAGTATGCTGCGTGCCGCTTTCGGAGTCATCATCCTGATGCTCGGAACACGGTTGTACGGGAAAACGACAAGAGAAATTCTAAGCCTTCACAACAGCAAGATCGCCATGTAAGCGGGTCTCGGTTTTCTCGTATTTCTGCTGTGCTACGTGGCCGCCGTCTATGTCGGATGCAGGGGAATTTCAGGCCTCACCGCAGGGCTGTTTTTCGCAAGGATCCTATTGCAGCAGCTCACGACTGCCCTTTATGAGGAACTGAATTACCGCTTCCTCATTTTGGAAGGATATTTCCACGGGAATAAAAGCGTTTGGAGCCGCCTGCTCCATGCCTTTGTCAGTTTTCTTGTCTTTGGGGCGACTCATGTGGTGACCGGTTGGAGCACCTCCGCTTTCTTTCTGTCAGGGGCCATCGGGTTTACCTTTGCGGTCATCTATCTCAAGTCAGGCAATATCGTCATTCCCATGCTGCTGCATTTCATTTATGATATCCCCACAAATATGACATCCTACCTCGAGTGGAAGGATGCCTCCCTGCTCGCAAGCATGAATTCCGTGCTCGAGATCGCATTGGCGATCATGTTCCTTGTGTCCCTTGTTATCCTGATCATTGACAAGAGCACAGTGGAGACGAAGCACACCGCTTCATAACCTCAAAATAGCAAAAACCGCCACAGCAGTTTCCTGCTGTGGCGGTCCGTTACTTTATACGGTTTTCAGACGCTTAGTCGTCCTTCTCTTCCTCGTCTTCCACAAGGTCGGCGGGGTCGAACTCGAGGGTCGCGCCGCAGTTGGGGCACTCGACCTTGCCGTCTTCGAGGACGGAATCGTCGAAGAAGATCTCTTCCTCGCACTCGGGGCAGGTCGTGGCGTAGCACTCCTCTTCGTCGTCCTCATCGTCTTCCTCATCCTCGTAGTCGTCCTCGTCTTCATCATAGACGATATCTTCCACGTCGCCGAGGTCGTCGCTGATGACGTCCAGGCCGTCGCCGAGCTCCATGACCTCGTCAGTCAGGTCTTCGACTTCGAGAGCGATCTCGTCAAGAACGTCGGCGATTGCGAGGAACAGCTTGCCCTCGTTGGAATCCGCGTTCAGGTTCATGCCCTCCATCAGGCCCTTGAGATACGCGACTTTTTCAGAAATACCCATCGTAAAACTCCTTTCTGTTACCGGAACTACGATTTTCCTGTTGCTGCTTACTTAATGTCTATTACTTGGCGCGGCCGATATACTCGCCCGTGCGGGTGTCGATCTGGATCTTGTCGCCGATATTGATGAAGAGCGGCACCTTGATCTCCGCGCCGGTCTCGAGCGTTGCGGGCTTGAGAGTGTTGGTTGCGGTGTTGCCAGCAAGGCCCGGCTCGGTCTCGGTGACCTCAAGGTCAACGAAGTTGGGGGGCTCGACGCCGAAGACATTGCCCTTGATGGACAGGATCATGCACATCGTGTTCTCCTTGACGAAGCGGAACGCATCGCCGAGCATATCGCGGTTCAGGGGAACCGTATCATAGGTCTCCTGATCCATGAAGTAGTACAGATCGCCGTCGTTGTAGCTGTACTCCATGTTCTTGCGCTCAATGGCCACTTCCTCGAACTTCGCGGTGGGGTTGAAAGAAGTTTCGGTCACGCCGCCGGTGACGACGTTCTTCATCTTGGTGCGCACGAAAGCCGCGCCCTTACCGGGCTTGACATGCTGGAACTCGACGACCTGATAGTACTTGCCTTCCATTTCGAATACTTTACCGTTTCTGAACTCACCAGCGGTAATCGTTGCCATAACTATTTCCTCCTGTATTACCGAGGATATCATCGCTATCCTCAAATTCACAAAGTATCGGTTCTAAACCTATGGTATTTTACCGCATATAGTGCGGCAATGCAAGTGTTTTTCTTGATGTTGTGGGTGAAATTTGCAAATTTCAGTGCTTTTTCCGCTCGTCGTGCGCGCTTGCGGCCTTGAACGGCCGCTGCAAGGCATGCAGCACGTGGTTCCACGCACCCACCGCGCCGCCGCGCGGCTCGACCATCAGCATCAGAACGCCGCTGCGCCGAGCGCCGAGCGTGTCGGTGAGCAGCTTGTCACCGAGCATTGCCGTCTCCCCCGCGTTCACGCCGTAGCGCGCCATCGCCTCGTGAAAGCCGCGCGTGCCGGGCTTGCCCGCGTGGCCGACGTAGCCGACTTTAAGCGGCTTGCAGAACTTTTCCACGCGCACGGGGCTTCTATTGTTCGACAAAATCGCAAACTCGATGCCCGCCTCCTTCAGCGCGCCGATCCAGCGCGTGAGCGACTCGTCCGGCTCGCTCTGGCTTTTGGGCGCGAGCGTGAAGTCGAGGTCAGCGAGGAGCAGCTTCACGCCATGCTCTTTCAAAAATTCCGGCGTCACGGCCTCGTAATTGTCAAACACCCATTGCGGGCAAAGCAATCTGAGCATATCGTTCTCCCATCGCGCATAAAAGTATTACGGTTATTATACGCGCCGAACGCGCTTTTCACAAGGGGGGATTTTTCTGCTCACCTACCTCGCCATCACGCCAAAGGCGCTCTCTGAGTGTGCCTCAAGGCCCGCACTGCCGCTCGTCCACGTGGCCTATGCCGTCGGTCAGGGCGGATGCCTGACGCGCTGCGACGCAACGCCCTTCCCGCGCGGCGGACTCATGGGTCTTTCCGACCGCTGCACCGGGGCGATCCCACGCATCGACACGCTCTGCCGCACCATCGTTGCGGAATGCGTCAAGCGCGGCTTTCAGGGCGTGCTGGCGGACTTTGAGACCAATCCGTATTCTGACCGGCTTTCGTTTCTCTCGCATCTCTCCGCCCGCCTGAGTGCGCGGGGGATGGCGCTCTACTGCCCCCTCTCGCTCCCGGCCGAGGGCGCAGCGCTCCTCGTCGGCACGGGCCTTTCCGGCGGGTCGCTGCGCGCGCTGCTAGAGGAAACCGCCTGCCGCTATGGCGCGGAGCGTCTGGCGCTCGACTTGGAACGCGTAATGATGGACTTTCCCCTCCCCTGTCCCTCCGGCTGCGGCACACCGCTCACGCGCGAAGAGCTGCTCGCCCTGCGGGAAAAGCATCCATCGTCCGTCTATTTTTCCCGCGAGCTGATGGCGAAATATTTCACCTACTCCGCGGGAAATGGCACGCACTTCGTGCTGTTTGACGATGCAGAGACCTTGCGGCAAAAGGTCAAGCTTGCGCAGAATTTAGGCATTCAAACGGCGTTTCTCATGTTTCCGGAGATATCAGATCTTTTACCGGAGCTTTGAGCGGCGCGCTGCGCCGCGGGGGGGATAGCAGCGCAGCAGGCGCTGCACGGGGCAAAGGGGGCCATTCTCTTTCACAAAAGAGAATATCCCCCCTTACACCCCCCAAGAGAAAGGGCTTTGATTGGCAGTTTCGGGCTTGAACGACTTTTATGCCTCCGGAATGGGAATGCCTACGCGCGGCGTTGCCGCGTTAGAACTGCAAGACGATTTGCCTCTGCTTCTATTATCCGCTGTTGCGCAGCCGTTGGCGGCTCTGCTGCCTTACGGATGCGGCACACCCCTTGCGGGTGCCGCTCTGCCTATCTTGTAGGAGTGCGGACTAATTTCCGTCTACCGCCAGTCTCCACAATGCGGCGAGCGCAGCAATGCCGCTATTTCGCACGCAGTCTGCCGCCGTGCTACCGTCACTCGCGCCTCACGATAGTAAGGCGCGGTTGCAAGCGGTCACGAATCGCAGGGATTCATGGCGAAGCCATGTACACCGCACTTACATTGCGCAGCGCGTGCAGCCATTCAAGCTACAAACTGTCAATGTCGGGGGTCGAGGGGCCCTCCCCTCGCCTTTCTCTGGGGGATTCAAAGGGGGTATTCTCTTCGGAAAGAGAATACCCCCTTTGGTGCCGCGGCGCGCACGCCGCTCCCCCTCCCGCGCTCGCGCGGGAAAATCAGGACACCCCTTTGGAAAAGGGTGTAAAAAAGACCCGCCACAACTGTGGCAGGTCTTTTTCTGAGCTAATTAGTAATAACGCTTGTTGCGGTTCTTACGGGCGGCCTCGCTCTTCTTGCGGCGCTTGACACTGGGGCTCTCATAGCACTCTCTCTTGCGGACCTCCGCCACGATACCGGCCTTGGCGCAGCTTCTCTTAAAGCGCTTGAGCGCGCTGTCGAGAGATTCGCCTTCCTTGACGTGGATCTCGGACATTTATGTTTTCCCTCCCTCCGATACACCCGGCTTGATCCTGGGCGCTCTTTAAGAGTCATTCACATGACTAACGGTGGTATTATATGAGAAAAATCACGGCTTGTCAATAATCTTTCCTCATATTTTTGAAAAAATCCGAAATTCCGCTCAGTAGGGCTTCACGATCAGGTTGACGAGCTTGTTCTTGACGTGAATGACCTTGACGATCTGCATGCCGGCGATGGCCTTGGCGACCTTCTCGCTCGCCTTCGCCGCTTCGACAACAGTATCCTGATCGCTGTCCACGGGGACGATGATCGTTCCCTTGAATTTGCCGCCCACCTGAACGGCCATCTCAACGGAGGAGGCGACGGTCTTGCTCTCGTCATACTCCGGCCACGCGCACTGCATCGCCATCTTGCCCTCGTACTTGGCGGCAAAGCCCTTCTGCTCCCAGAGCTCCTCGACCATGTGGGGCGCGAACGGAGAGAGCATGAGCAGCAGCGCCTCAAAGTCGCCGCGGCTGACGCCGTTCGAATAGAACTCGTTGACCATAGCCATGAGGGCGGCGATGGCGGTGTTCATCTTCAGCGTGTCAATATCGTCCGTGACCTTCTTGATGGTCTTGTGGACGATGGGCGCGTTCTTTTCGGAAACGCCATCTTCCTCCGTCACCTGATCGGCAAGGTTCCACACGCGGTCTAAGAAGCGCTTGCAGCCCTTGACGGCATCGTCCGACCAGGTGGCGACCTTTTCAAAATCGCCGATGAACATGATATAAAGGCGCATCGTGTCCGCGCCGTAAGCCTTGACGACATCGTCGGGGTTGACGACGTTGCCGAGGGACTTGCTCATCTTGACCGCCGGGCGCAGCGCCTGATTGCCGTACTTGGCGATCAGCGCGTCCTTCTCCTCCTGCGTGGAGACGTTGCCGACGTAGTGCGGGTTCTGGCCGAGGATCATGCCGTGGCTCGTGCGCTTGGCATAGGGCTCCTTCGTGTGGACAACGCCGATGTCGTAGAGGAACTTGTGCCAGAAGCGGGAGTAGAGAAGGTGCAGCGTGGTGTGCTCCATGCCGCCGTTATACCAGTCCACAGGGCCCCAGTACTGCTCCGCCTCGTGAGAGACAGGCTCATGGTCGTTGTGCGGATCCATATAGCGCAGGAAGTACCACGAAGAACCCGCCCACTGGGGCATGGTGTCGGTCTCGCGCTTGGCGTCGCACCCGCACTTGGGGCACTTGGTATTGACCCAGTCGGTCATCTTGGAGAGCGGGCTCTCGCCGTCGTCGGTCAGCTCGTAGCTGTCCACCTGCGGCAAAACGAGCGGAAGCTCCTCTTCGGGCACGGGCACCCAGCCGCACTTCGGGCAGTTGACGAGGGGGATGGGCTCACCCCAGTAGCGCTGACGGGAGAAGACCCAGTCGCGCAGCTTGTAGTTGACCTTTTCATGGCCCCATCCCTGCTCGACGGCGTACTTCTTCATCGCGGGGATAGCCTCCTTGACGGTCATACCGTTTAAGAAGCCGGAGTTGACCATGATGCCGGTGTCATCCTTGAGCGTGAAGGCCTCCTTCGTGATGTCGCCGCCCTCGACGACCTCAACGATGGGCAGGCCGAACGCCTTGGCGAAGTCCCAGTCGCGCTGGTCGTGGCCCGGAACGCCCATGACGATGCCGGTGCCGTAGCCCATCAAAACGTAGTCCGAAACAAACATCGGCACGACCTTGCCGGTCGCGGGGTTGATGACTTCAATGCCGGCGAGGCGAACGCCGGTCTTATCCTTGTTGAGCTCGCCGCGCTCAAAGTCTGACTTGCGGGCGGCGGCAGCCTGATAGGCCTCGACCTCGTCCCAGTTCTTGATGATGCCCTTCCACTTCTTGAGCAGCGGGTGCTCGGGAGAGATGACCGTGTACGTCACGCCGAACAGCGTATCGACACGGGTGGTGTAAACGGTGATATCATCCCCGGTGTTGGTCTTGAACGTGACCTCGGTACCGGTGGAGCGGCCGATCCAGTTGCGCTGCTGCGTCTTCACGCGCTCGATGTAGTCGACGTCGTCGAGATCGTCGATGAGGCGGTCGGCATACTTCGTGATGCGCAGCATCCACTGGCTCTTTTCCTTGCGGATGACGGGTGCGCCGCAGCGCTCGCACACGCCCTCGACGACCTCTTCGTTGGCCAGAACGCACTTGCAGCTCGTGCACCAGTTGACGGGCATCGTCGTCTTGTAGGCAAGGTCGTGCTTGAACAGCTGGAGGAAGATCCACTGCGTCCACTTATAATACTGCGGGTCGGTCGTGTCGATCACGCGGTCCCAGTCGAAGCCGTAGCCGAGCATCTTGAGCTGACGGGTGAAGTTCTTGATGTTCTGCTGCGTGACGATGGCGGGATGGATGTGGTTCTTGATGGCAAAGTTCTCCGTCGGCAGGCCGAAGGCGTCAAAGCCGATGGGGTTCAAGACATTGTAGCCCTGCATGCGCTTTTTGCGGCAGATGATGTCCATCGCCGTGAACGGGCGCGGGTGGCCGACGTGCAGACCCGCGGCGGAGGGGTACGGGAATTCGATCAGGCCGTAGAACTTGGGGCGCTTGTCCCCCGTCACGGCGGCGTAGGGCTTTACCTGCTCCCACTTGTCCTGCCATTTTTTCTCAATGGCTGCGAAATCGTACTTCATGGATCTTCTCCTTTATGTGAAATAGTGTTTTGATGCGAAAAAAGTCCCTGACCGTTTTTCAAACGGTCAGGGACGTAACGAACACATTACGCGATACCACCCTGATTCAGCGCACGGTTCCCCGTGAGCCCTCAGCGGCTTCATAGCCTTGCCCGTAACGGGGGCGACCGTTCCGCCCTTTCAGGCGGACTGCTCGGGAGTGAGTCATCCACGCGCATTTTCCCACCGGCTCGCACCGACCGCCGGCTCTCTTCAGGTGAAAATCACGCGTCTTTTTGCTCCGTCATCGCGTTTTGCATAAATTCAGCATAACTATTTTAGGCGTTTTGTCCCGCCTTGTCAAGCGTTATTTTTCCTCGGCGTGGGGCAGGATGGCGCTCAGGTCGACTTCCTCGCCGTCGGCCCACAGGTGCTCGAGGGAATAGAACTTGCGCGCCTCGTCGTTGAAGACGTGGACGACGACGCAGCCGTAGTCGAGCAGAACCCACGTGCCGCCGCGATAGCCCTCGCGGTGCAGCGGCTCCTCGCCCTTTTCGGTCAGTTCCTTTTCCACCGCGTCGCACAGCGCGTTGATCTGCGTGTTGGACGTACCGGTGCAGATGACAAAGTACTCCGCGAGCGTCGTGATCTTGTCGATGCGGATGAGTCTGATCTCCTTACCCTTTTTGCTGTCGAGCGCCTTGACGGCGATCTCGGCCAATTCTCTGGAAGGTAACATAGGGGGTCTCCTTTTCTTATTTTGAGTTTTTGATCTTTTTTATTCTTTTACGTTACGGGCGCAGCCATTCCGGCATTTCGTCGCTGCCGGTCGTGCCGCTGTTATCGCCGGTCGTGCCGCTCTCGCCTGTACCCGGGTCGGTCGGGGGCACGGGATCGACAGGCGTGGTGGGCTCGCTTGGCGTGGTCGTGCCGCTGTTATCGCCCGTGTTGCCCGGATCAACGGTCGTGCCGCCGCTGTTGTCACCGGTATTGCCGGAGTCGACCGTCGTGCCGCTGTTGTCGCCGGTATTGCCGGGATCGGTGGCCGTACCCGGGTCGGTCGTCGTGCCGCTGTCCCCTGTGCCGGTCTGTGAGCCGGAGGAGGAATGGTGGTTCTGCGGCTGGGCGGCCTTGCTGTCCTCCACATGTCCCGTGGACGAGGACACCGAGCCATCCGCGTTGACGGACATGATGTCAAGGTCGCGCATCGTGAACTTCTCAACAAACGGGCTGAGCTCGTTATTGACGAGGTCCAGCAGCTCCTGCGCGTTTGGCGTCACGTAAGACTGCATTCTGTGGTACACGCGGCTGTAACACGATTTGTTCGTGTTCGGCATCGTGACGAAGTTGACATTCTCGATCTTGAGCCCGCCCATGACGGCCTGCGAGCCGAACCACAGCATTTCCTCAAACGTCAGGTCGGAGGTAACGTTGTTTTTCACCACGCGGGCAAAGTCGCCGATCTTCGTCACGTTCTTGAGCTGCAAAAGCTGCTCGATCATCGCCTTTAAAAGCGACTGCTGGGTCTTGATGCGGCCAAGGTCACCGTCGGCGTAGCCGTAGCGCGAGTCGGTGTCGTGGCGGTAACGCAGCACCTGCATCACGTCGCTGCCGCTGAGAAGCCGGTAACCCTTCGTCTGGTGGATGTGCAGGTCCTGATAGGGGTCGTCGTAGTTCATGTTGCGCGGCACATCGTAATAGATGCCGCCCATGGCCTTCACGATCTCGCCGACGGCATCCCATTCGACAACGACCTGATAGTCCGGTTCAAAGCCGACGAGCTGGGCGATCTCCTTGTAAAGCGCCTTGATGCCCTTTTCGCCCCCGCCGTAGTAGTTGTAGACGGAGTTGATACGCTTGATATCCCACGGGACGTTGACCATCGTGTCACGCGGGATGGACATGACGGTCGCCTTCTGGTTCGTCACGTCATAGCTCGCGAGCAGCATCGTGTCGGTGTTGCCGCCGCCGCCCGTATCGCGGCCGAGAATGAGCACGGTGTAGAAATCCTTGCTCTTTCGCTCGCCGCCCGCCTTCGGGCGCACGCCGTCGCCATAGTCGATATCGTCGATCTGCTCACTATTGTTATTCTTGCTGTCAGTGTCCTTGCTCGGCAGCTCCGGCGCGCGGATTTTCAGCAGATAGCTGCCGCCGGCGACCACACCGCACAGCAGCGCGATGAGCAGCACCTTGGCAAAGAGCCTCCCTGGGTGGGAAAAGGTCTCCTTGACCTGCTCCCAGGCCTCGTCGCAGTTGCGCTCGAAAAAGCCCTCTTTCCGGTGCGTGTGCCGCCCCTCGTAATAGGGGTCTTCCCTGTCTCTCTCGTAAAGTTCTCTTTGATCACTCATGGGTATGTCCTCTCAGATATTCCAGCGCTTGCAGCGTGTTGTGGTGAACGGGGTTGCCCATCTGCTCCATTTCCTCAACGGTCATGGCAAGGCCCATTTCAAGGCCCTTGTCCAGATCCTCCCACACGACCTTGCGGAGGTCCTCCACGCCGTCGAAGTCGCGGTTCGGCTCGATGTAATCGGCAAGGTAGATGACCTTTTCAAGTAACGTCATATTTGCCTTGCCCGTCGTGTGCCACAGGATCGCGTTGTAAATCTCGTCATCCGCGCCGAACACGTCGCGCGCGAGCGCCGCGCCGGTCTTGGCGTGCAGCAGCTTGAGCGCCTTTTTCTCCAGCTCGTCGAGTTCGATGTGGTAGTGCTCGCACATCGCGAGCTGCTCTTCCATCGAAAGACGCTTGGTCGAGTCATGCAGAAGCGCGGCAAAGCGCGCCTTTTCGACGTCCGCGCCGTACTTTTCCGCGAGTGCCTTGGCCGTCTGCTCGGTGCCGAGCACGTGCGGGATGCGCTTGGCCTTGAGGTAGGAGAGCGCGATGGGTCTCAGGTCCTCTAAGGTTAGACGTTTTAAATCGAGATTTGTTCCATAAAGATGCTTGCGGTAAATATATCCCAGCACCGCGGGGGCCAGAAGCCCATCCGTCTCCCTCTTTGGGATACGCGCGCGCAGCTCCGTCGACGAGACGTCGACAAGGTTCGGCAGCGTCATCGTCACGACGCGGCTGCCCGGAAAGCGCTGACCGAGGTACTTGCGCTGCGGGGCGAAAAGCTCCTCGCCATCCTTTTCCGTGCGGCCAAAGGCGCACAGGCCCGCATAACGCACGATCTCGTCCGGCTTGTACCAGTACTGGAACGTCAAGAACATGTCCGTCCCCATCAGAAGCCACAGCTCATCGTCGGGATGCTCCTCATGCAGAATGCGCAGCGTGTCCGCGGTGTAGCTCTTGCCGCCGCGCGCGATCTCCATGTCGGAGACCGTGACCTTCACGCCCGTGTCGAGCGCGATCTGCTCGCCCATCAGGCGCGTCATCGCAAGGCGGTCGTCCGCCCCTGCCGCGTCGGCGGAGAGCATCTTGTGCGGCGGGATACCCGCCGGGATGAGCAGGAGCTCGTCGAGCCCCAGATATTTTGCCGCGCTCTCGGCTGCGGCCATATGACCCAGATGCGGCGGGTTGAAGCTGCCGCCGTAAATTCCGATCTTCAAGTTTGTTCGACCTCTTTTTCTCTTACACGGTCTTCTTCGCTGCCTTGGGCAGCACGATCTTGTCCTTCTTGTCCTTTTTGTGAGAGGTGCGGTAGAGCACGAATTTCGTGCCGATGACCTGCACCTGCTCGCTGCGCGTCAAGGCGCTCAGTTCGTCGCACGCCTCGCGCGCGGTGAGCATGCTGTTTTCAAGCACGCGGCACTTGATGAGCTCACGCGCCTCCAGCGCGTCGTTCGCCTGCTTGACGAGGTTGTCGCCGATGCCGTCCTTGCCGATGTGGACGATCACGTCGAGGTCATTGGAAAGGCTGCGCAGATACGCGCGCTGTTTGCTGCTTAATTCCATAGTATTTCCTTATCCTTTTTATTGATGTTCCGCAAGATAATTCTTGAGCGTCTCCTTGAATGCCCGCAGTGCCTTGCCGCGGTGCGAAATCGCCGCTTTTTCTTCTGCCGAAAGCTGTGCAAAGGTCTTTCGCTTGTCAGGCACGAAGAACACGGGATCGTAGCCGAAGCCGTTTTCGCCCATCGGCGCGAACGCGATCGTGCCCTCGACCTCGCCGTCGTCCTGCAAGACGTCGCCGTTCGGGAACGCGCAGGTGATCGTCGTGTGGAAGTGGGCGCGGCGGTCGGCCTGCCCGTGCATCATCTGCAAAAGAAGACGGTAGCGGCCGGTGTCATCCAGCCCCTCGCCGCCAAAGCGCGCGCTGTACACGCCGGGGCCGCCGTTCAGCGCGTCGACGCACAGACCCGAATCGTCCGCGATGGCGGGGAGCTTCGTCGCCTCCATGACGGCCTTGGCCTTGAGAAGCGAATTCTCGGCAAAGGTCTCGCCCGTTTCCTCCACCTCGATCTTTACGCCGAGGTCGGCCTCCGACACGACCTCCACGCCGAGCTCGCCAAGAATGGCGCTCATTTCCTTCAATTTCTTGGGGTTCTGCGTTGCCAAAACAAATTTCATCGTCAAACCTCCCACGGGTCTTTTTCCCGTCTCTTCCTGCTTTTTTCTTCGCGCTTTTCTTCCTCGCGCTGCGCCTTGCGCTCTTCGCGCTGCGCGCTCATCTTTTCCTGCCATGCCGTGAACTTTTTGTCGAGCTTATCGAGCGGCCACTCGATCTCCGGCACGGGCACGATGACCACCTTGCAGCTCTCACAGTAACGGGCGGGCGTGTAATAATCTCCTAACAGCCCCGCTCTGCCAAGACAGACCTGTTCCTTCTCGTCGCCAAATCCGTCTTTGAGCATGCCGTCCTCACCTCTTGGACACCAGTAAATATCACGCAAGACAGGGATGGCTCCATCTCGCATTTCCTTTCCGCAATAGGGGCAAACAGATGTGATTTCCATATTCGTCTCCTTATTGTCTCGCAGGTTTATGATTTTCCCATCAGATGAGCGCCTTGACGTATTCCTCCGCGTTGAACGGCTGGAGATCGTCGATGCCCTCGCCGAGGCCGACGTACTTCACCGGCACGCTCAGCTCCTGCGCGATGGCAACGCAGATGCCGCCTTTGGCCGTGCCGTCGAGCTTCGTCAGGATGATGCCCGTCAGACCCGCCGTCTCGCGGAAGACCTTGGCCTGCTGCAATCCGTTCTGCCCCGTCGTCGCGTCGAGCACCAAAAGCGTTTCCTTCGCGGCGTCCGGCGTCTCGCGGTCGATGATCTTGCGGAGCTTCGAGAGCTCGTTCATCAGGTTCACCTTGTTGTGAAGTCTGCCCGCCGTGTCGCAGAGGACGACGTCGACACCTCTCGCCTTCGCCGCGGCGAGCGAGTCGAACAGCACCGCGCCGGGATCCGCGCCCTCGACCGAGCGGACGATCTCGCACTCGGCGCGGTTTGCCCAAATTTCAAGCTGATCCGCCGCCGCCGCGCGGAACGTGTCCGCCGCGCACAGCAGTACGCGCTTGCCCTCGCCCTTCAGACGGTGGGCGATCTTGCCGATGGACGTGGTCTTGCCCACGCCGTTCACGCCGATGACCAGCACGACGCTCGGCTTGGTCGACAGGTCAAGCGCGGTGTCGCCCACGTTCAGCTTTTCAATCAAAATATCGCGCAGCGCCTGCTTCACATCGTCGCCGCGCTGGATGCTCTTCTGGTACACGACGTCGCGCAGCTTTTTCACCGCGTCGTGCGCAACCGTTGCGCCGAGGTCAGCCATAATGAGGCTGTCCTCAAGCTCGTCATAGAATTCGTCGTCAATGGTCTCCCACACGATGGTGTCGAACCATGCCTTTTTGATCTTTGCAAAAATACCCATTTGTTTCTCCTCGCGCTTTATTCCTTAATGTTGAGTTCCTTCGCCATGTCGTTCATATTGATCGTCAGCACCTTGCTCACGCCGCGCTCCTGCATCGTGACGCCGTAAAGAACGTCCGCTGCCTCCATCGTGCCGCGGCGGTGCGTGATGACGATAAACTGCGTTTTGCTCGTGATGCGGCGCATGTAATTGGCCACGCGCACCACGTTCGGCTCGTCGAGCGCCGCCTCGATCTCATCCATGACGCAGAACGGCGTCGGATGGACTTTCAGGATGGCGAAGTACAGCGCGATGGCGACGAACGCCTTTTCGCCGCCCGAGAGCAGCGTGATCGTCTTGAGCGCCTTGCCCGGCGGCTGGACCTTGATCTCGATGCCGCAGGAGAGCACGTCGTTCTCGTCCTCGAGCTCGAGCGTGGCCTTGCCGCCGCCGAACAGCTCCAAAAACGTCTCCTGGAAGCTCTCGCGGATCAGCGCGAACTGTTCTTTAAAGATGACGGTCATCTCGCTTGTGATGCTGTCGATCACGCCGACAAGCTCACCCTTCGCCTTTTCCACATCGTCGCGCTGGGTCGTGAGGTAGGTGTAGCGCGTATTCACGCGCTCGAATTCCTCGATCGCGCCGACGTTGACCGCGCCAAGACCGCTGATAGCGCGCTTGAGCTCGCCGATGCGGCGGCTCGCCTTGGCGACGCTCTCGAGCTCGATGCGCTGCTCCTGCGCGGCGGAGTGCGACAGCTCGTAGTTTTCCCACAGCTTGTCGAGTATCTGCTGCTCCTCCATCGCGCTCGTCGCGCGCTTCTGTTCGAGCTTGCTGACGCTGCGCTCGACATTGAGCACGTTTTCGTTGAGTTCGCGGCCGCGGCGGTCGCTCTGGCTGCGCTCGGCTTCGAGCGCGAGCTTCGCTTTGGAGAGCGCTTCGAGTTCGGCGCGCTTTTCCGTCATTTTGCCGCTCAGCGCGGCGATCTCAGTCTCATGTGTGCCGATCTCGCGCTGCGACTGCTCGCTCGCGGCCCTGTACTGCTCGATGAGCGCTTTTCTGCTCTGCTCGTCGCCCTGCATCTGGACACGCAGGCCCTCCAAGCTCGCGAGCGACTTTTCCGTCGTTTCGCGCTCGGCGGCATAGCCTGCGAGTACGCTCTTTTTCTCGGCGATCTCGTCGCCGAGGCGCGAGGTCGAACGCAGCAGCTCGCTCTGGCCGGAAAGGCTCTTTTCCGCCTGCGCGCGCAGCTCGCCCGCTTCCTTCTCCTGCGAAAGCGCGAGCGCTTCCTTTTCCTCCGCCACGCGCTTCACTTCGCCGCGGCGGCGCGCGATGGTCTCGCGCTCGGTATCCAAACTCTCGAGCCGCTCGCGCAGCGACGAGAGCAATAAGTCATAATGATTTTTATCGCCCTGCAATTTGAGCACGGCGTCCTCCGCCGCGCGCTGCTGGCCCTGTGCGACCTCCAGCTCGTAGCGCGCTTTGGCAAGCTCGCGCTTGGCGTCCTCGGCGGCCTTGGCGGCAAGGTCGAGCTTTTCGGCAAGGCTGCCGCGCCGCGCCGTCAGCTCGCGCAGCTCGCCTGCGCGGCTCAGAATACCTGCGCTGCGAGAGATCGAGCCGCCCGTCATCGAGCCGCCGCGGTTCAAAACCTGGCCGTCGAGCGTCACGATGCGGAACGCGTTCGAAAACCGGCGCGAGATCGTGATGCCGCAGTCAAGGTCCTCGACCACGACCGTGCGGCCGAGCAGATTCTTGAAAATGCCGTCGTATTCGCGGTCGTATTCCACCAGCTCGCTCGCAAGGCCGACGTAGCCGTACTCGTTCTGCACGCGCGCATCGCGCAGCGCCTCGCCGCGGATCGACGAGAGCGGCAGGAACGTCGCGCGTCCGCCGTCGCGCTGCTTTAAGAGTTGGATGGCGCTCTTCGCGTCCTCCTCGCGCTCGACGACGATGTTCTGCAAGCCCGCGCCGAGCGCGATCTCGATCGCGACGGCGTATTTTTTGCCGACCTTCATCAGGTTGGCGACCGGCCCGCGCACGCCGCGCAGCGCCTTGCGCTCCGACGCCTGCATGACCGTGCGCACCGCCTTGTTGAAGCCCTCGTACTCCTTTTCCATCTCGCTGAGTAATCGGATGCGGGAGTCTAAGTTGTTCATCTCCATCGTGAGGGAAACGTGCTGCTCGCCCGTCTCCTTCTCGCGCTCGACGCGCCCCTGCATCTTCATCGTGTGGCCGGCGATGATGTTGCGGATGGCGTCGGCCTCCTCCTGCGCACTTTCGAGCGCGCGGCGGTTCTCCGCAGCGCTTTTGCGCGTTTCAGAAAGCTGAGCCTCCCCGCTCTCCTGCTCGGCGGCGATGGCGCTCTCGCGCTCGTCCATTTCAGAAAGCGTCGAGCGCAGGGCGGCAACTTCCGCGCGGCTGTCCGCCGCGGCGGACAGGGCGAGCGCTTCGCGAGCGCGCAGGGTCTCGGCCTCGCTTGCGGCCTCGCCCGCGTTTTTCGACAGTTCCTCCGCCTGCTTCAAAAGCTCGGAGAGCGCCGTTTCGACTTCGTTTTTGCTTCTCTCCAGCTCTTCGATACGCGCGCGCTGCTGCGCAATCTGCGCATCCATCGATCCCACGCGGTCAGACTGGCTTCTGAGTTCCTCCACCACGCGTGCGATGTTCTCTTCGTTGTGCGCGATGCCCGTTTGCAGCACCGCGACGGCAGATTCCTGCTCTTTGACCTGCGCGTCGAGCTCGGAAAGCTGCGCGCGCTTTTCCTCCTGCGCGATGTCATTCTCGTGGATGCGCGCGGAGAACTGCTCGGACGCAGCGTACAGCGCCTCTAAGTCCGCGTTCGCCTTTTTGAGCTCCTCGCGCGCGAGCGACAGGTCGGTGTCGAGCTTGATGGCGTTCGTCTTGAGCGTTTCCAGATTTTCAAGCCACACGGAAATTTCCAAAAGGCGCAGTTCGTCGCGGTAGATAAGATACTGCTTCGCCGTCTCTGCCTGCGCACGCAGGGGTTCGACCTGCAATTCCAGCTCGGCGATCTTGTCGTTGATGCGCACTAAGTTTTCTTCCGTGCGCTCCAATTTACGTTCCGTCTCCTCCTTGCGGTAGCGGAAGCGCGAAATGCCCGCCGCCTCTTCAAAGATCTCGCGGCGGTCGCCGCTCTTCTGCGAGAGTATTTCGTCGATGCGGCCCTGACCGATGATGGAATAGCCCTCGCGGCCCATGCCGGTGTCCATGAAGAGCTCATTTACGTCACGAAGTCGGACGGACTGCTTGTTGATGTAGTATTCCGATTCGCCGCTGCGGTAGTACCGGCGCGTGACGGCGACCTCGGTCTCCTCCATGCTGGGGAAGATGTGCTCGGTGTTGTCGAGCACGAGCGTCACCTGCGCAAAGCCCATCTGGTTGCGCGTTTCCGTGCCGCCGAAAATGACATCCTCCATCTTCACGCCGCGCAGCGACTTGCTCGACTGCTCGCCCATGACCCAGCGAATGGCGTCCGAAATATTCGATTTACCGCTTCCGTTCGGCCCGACGATGGCGGTGATGTCCTCACCGAAGTTGAGCACCGTCTTGTCCGGGAAGCTCTTGAACCCTTGGATCTCCAATGCCTTTAAGTACACGAGCGATATCCTCCTTGGAAAAAGGCGTCATCCCCCACGATAAGGGTATAATGACACATTTTGACTAATACTATATACCATTTTTCCGCCGTCTTTTCAAGTGGATTCGATGAACAAAGCGCAAAAAGACGCCCGAAGGCGTCTTTCCTTGTCTTCAAAAAAGCTGCCAAGGCAGCTTTTTTGAGAAAGTTTCGCTGTGCTTCGTGCCTTGCCGCCCAAAGGGCGTCTGCGACATTGCACCGTCGCGGCATTACGATTCCCGCGCCCTTTCAGGCGCGCCAATCGTGCCGCTTCCTCGAAAACGGCTTGCTGTTTCCGTCACAGACGGCGCTTCACCGTTTTCCGCTCCGCGCAAAGTGTTTTCTGCCAGAAGGTGAATTGCCCCGCAGCGGGCAAGAGAAGTCCCTCTGGAGGGCGCACATGTCACGGCAGAAAACGGATTTGAATTGATTTCGTGCCGTGCGCGGCACAAAACTCTGCGAGGCTTTTTACTTCTTCTTTTCGTCAATGAGCACATACAGCGCGTCGAGCGCGTCGGAGAGGCTGCCGATGCGCTGGATGAGGCCGCAGGCCACTGCTTCTTCCCCGTAGAGCACGCTGCCGACGTCAGAGGCGAGGTCCTGCGTGTCCATCATCAGGCGCAAAAACTCGTCGCGCCCGATGCGTGAGTTTTTCGTCACAAAGCGCACAATGCGCTCCTGCAAGCGCTCAAAATACTGGTACGTCTGGGGCGCGGCGATGATCGTGCCGCTCGTGCGCACGGGATGGATGGTCATCGACGCCGACGGCGCGATCATCGTCACCATCGGCGCGACAGCAAGCGGCACGCCGATGGAGTGCCCCCCGCCGAGCACGAGCGAGACCGTCGGCTTTTTCATCCCTGAGATGAGCTCGGCGATGGCAAGCCCCGCCTCCACATCGCCGCCGACGGTGTTGAGCAGGAACAAAACGCCATCGATGTCGTCGCTCTCCTCTAAATACGCCAGCAGCGGCAGCACATGCTCGTATTTCGTCGCCTTCTGCGTATTCGGCAGCTGCATGTGCCCCTCGATCTGTCCGGCGATCGTCAGGCAGTGGATGGCCGCGCGGCTATTTTTGATGACGACCGAGCCGAAGTCGATGACCGGCTGAATGGGCGGCAGCAGCGGCTCCTGCCCGTTTTTCTCCTCGTCCTGCGAGGGTTTCGTTTCGCTTCTCATCGCAAAGTCCTCCCGAAAGTCCTTTCCGGTAGGATTTGCAGAAAGCGCGAAAAGCATACCCTTTGTGCCGTCGGAAATACGAGCCTCAAACCGGGAAGCACTTTAATATCCCCAAGTCATCAGTTTCCATTCCCCGCCATCGCTGCGAGCCAACCACCAGGACCATGTGTATTCCGTGTCCGGCACCCAAGCTCCGCCGCCCTCTTTCGGAGAGCGAAAGCTGCTGTCGAACATGATGCATTGTGTAAAAGCCAGATCATTGTCATTTGCCTTTTCCAAATCATTCATCCACGAAAGGTTCTTTTCATCCGTGCAGACGTCATCTGACGAATATGAAATGCTATGTAATTCGCAGCCTTCCCACGAACCGATCATCTCTTCGATCACCTTTATCGCATCATCCATATCCTGTTCTGTGTAGACAGCCGAATCGCCATAATCGACCGTTATGTTTGACGTTTCCTTGTTGCCGCATCCAGCCAGCAGGGCAAAAAGCACTACGCAAATAACCGATAAGCTGTATTTTTTCATCTTATGGCCTCCATATCTCTCATTTTTCTATATTTTTATACTGCTTATTTTACCAGAAAGCATTGTCCGAATCCAGCGAAAAAGCGCGAGGGCGTTTTCCTCGGGCGCTTGCAGCTTTTTATTTGTACGTCAGCAAATCTTCCACGCTCTTGCGCTTCGGCGCGGCGGGCTCCTCATCGGGATAGCCAAGACCGATAACACAGCCGACCTTCTGATTCTCCGGCAGGTTCAAAAGTCTCGTGATCTTCTCTTCGTCGAAATAGCCCGTGATGACCGTGCCGACGCCGCGCTCCCACGCGGCAAGACAAAATGTCTGCGCGGCGATGCCCGCGTCGAACATCTCAAAGCCCGCCTCCTTCGGCGTCGAGAACGAGCCGTCGCGCTCGTAGCCCGAGCGGCCGGTCACATAGGTAAGCACCATAACGGCGGGGCAGTTTTTGAGCGTCTTCTCGTTCAGCTTGAAATCAAGCACCATCTCCTCCGCCATTTTGTCAATTGTCGTGCGGTCCTCGACGAGCACATAGCGCGCGATCTGCGTATTCTTCCACGAGGGGGCGTAGGCCGCGTCCGCGACGATCTGCTCGATGACCTCGTGCGGAACGGGTTTTGGCTGGTACTTACGGATGCTTCTTCTGCTTCTGATGGCCTGTATCGTTTCCATATTCGTTTCTCCTTTGCTGACGGTCTGATAAAATGCCGATCCATGGCGTTTCTTTGGCGTTTATCATAACAGAAGCGTGCGCAAAAATCCAGTGGAAAAACAGCCGGTTCTGCCGATTCATCTTATTGCAGGCCCGTCAGCGGATTTTCCTGGCAAAATCCGTCGGTCAAACTATAGGACATGCCAAGCGTTCCAAACGGGAAATAGTGAACCGTATAATAGGCCCGTCCCGCTGAAAACTGCTCGATGGAAATGTAAATCGGCAGCAAGGGCACTTTCTTTGAGTAAACTCCCACCGACTGCGCACGGATCTCAGCGACATACTCCTCCGGCACCTCGCATCTGCGTGAAACAAAAGGATGGGAAGAAATGCAGGCCAATATCATACCGAACAGGGCTACGATCAGCAGTGCGATCATCGCTTTTTTGTGTTTCTTCATGTTCTGTCACACCCCTGTGCGTTCCTCTGCTTTCTGCCTCTTCCCCATACGATGATCGCATGGATGATGAGGGACGCGACCGATATTGCGACGATCAGAGAGTGGGATGTAAACGGCTTACAGTACCATCCCATCGGGTCTAACTGCGACAGCTTTGCTGTCAAATAAGAAGAAATAAAGCTCAGTATATTTCCGATAAAAATGATTGGAACGTTGTCTGTTTTCAGCGCGCACCGGTACAAAATCACAAAGCTGACGATCATCACACCGTAATACACCATCGTCCCCGAAGTAATATCACCCTTCACAGAGAAAAATGCAAACGGTACGCAATACGCGGTGAGCAGCAGCGCTCTGATGAGCCACGTTTTTTTCATAAAACCCTCCCATTTTTCTCTCAAAATCTCTCTTTTGTCATCATATCAGACCTTTTGCGCAAAGTCTACCATAAAAACCGCCCGAAGGGAGAGTCTTCGGGCGGTTCCCATATTCACTTTTCCGTGCCGTAGAAGAACAGCGCCACCGTTCCCGGGCCGACATGGGCGCCGGTGACGGGCTCGTAGACCACGTTCAGGCATTTGCCGGTGAAGCCCTTGTCCCGCAGCAGCGCGATGAGCGCCTGCGCGCCCTCTTCATTGTCCGCGTGGGCGATGCCGAGCATCTCGCTCTTGTCGAGCGCGCGGCCGTCGTAGTAATTCGCAAGCTCCTGATACGCGCGCTTCATGCCGCGCACCTTGCCGCAGGAGACGATGTGTCCCGTCTCGTCACCGCGCAAAATCGGCTTGATGCTCAGTACTGTGCCGATCAGCGCCGTCGCGCTCGAAATGCGGCCGCCGCGCTTTAAGTACGCAAGGTCGTCGACCGTGAAAAACTGGCACATGTGCGGTCTTCTCGAAAGGAGATGCGCTTTGATCTCATCGAGGCTCGTTCTCTCTTCGATCATGCGCGCGGCTTCGAGCACCTGTAACCCCTCGCCAAGGGAGGCAGCGTAGGTGTCGATCGTGACGATCTTCCGCGCGGGGTATTTTTCCGTCAGCTCGCCCGCGGCGATAACCGCGGCCTGCGCCGTGCCGCTGATGCCGCCGGACATGCCGACGTAGAGCACATCGTCGCCCTGAGAGAGCGCACGTTCAAAGTAGTTCGCCATCAGGTCGGGATTGACCATTGAGGTCTTGACGACCGCACCGCGGCGCATCGCGCCGTAGAACGCCGCGCCGTCGAAATCCACATCATCGGGATAGTCCGTCTCCTTTCCATCCACCGTGTAGGAAAACGGCACAACGGTGATGTGGTGTTGTTTCGTCAGCGCGACCGGCAGGTTCGCGGACGTATCGGTGAATAACTGGAGCATGACTCTCTTCCCTTCCTGATCCTTTGGCATTCTGATAGCTTATCACGCCACGCTCGCTTATGCAAGCAAAACCGCAGAAAACTTTACAATTTGTTCAACATTGTATGACTTTTTGGCAGAAAACGCTCTCCCACGGCACGTGGGAGAGCGCTTCTCGGAATCTCAGAATATTTTCTTACGCCTGCTCAAAGATGGCCTTCATACACTTGTAGGTCATGTAGCAGTCGAGCTTGGCGACCGTTTCATACGGTGCGTGCATCGAGAGCACGGGCACACCCGCGTCGAGCGTGTCGATGTTGCGCTGGGCCATGAACTTGGCGACCGTACCGCCGCCGCCTGCGTCGGTCTTGCCCATCTCGGCCATCTGCCAGAAGACGCCGTTGTCGTTCATCAGCTTGCGTACCTTGCCAACGACCTCAGCGCTTGCGTCGCTCGCGCCGCCCTTGCCGCCGGAGCCGGTATACTTGCACAGCGCCACGCCGTAATTGACGAAGGCGGAGTTGCGCTTGTCGTACACGTCGGCAAAGTTCGGGTCATAGGCCGCCGTCACATCTGCGCTCAGGCAGAAGGAGTTGGCAAAGCAGTCAGAAAGCGCGACGCCCTGCGTGCGGCACATGTCGCCCATGAACCACTCAAACGCCTGAGACAGCATACCGGACACGCCCTCGGAGCCGATCTCCTCCTTGTCCGCGAAGATGCAGACCGCGGTCTTCTTCGGGGACACAGCGTCAAAAATACCTGCAAGCTCTGCATACGCGCAGACGCGGTCGTCGTGACCGTAGGACGCGATGAAGCTGCGGTCAAAGCCGATGTCGCGCGCCTTGCCGGCGGGGACGACTTCGAGCTCGGCGGAGATGAAGTCCTCCTCCGTAATGCCGTACTGCGCGTTCAAATACTGGAGAACGCCGAGCTTGAAACGGTCGGAGCAGTCCTTATCTTCAAACGGCTTTCCACCGAGCAGCACGTTCAAGCTCTCGCTCGGGATGGCCTCGTTGAGCGGCTTTTTGCCCTGCTCGCGGCCAAGGTGCGGTAAAAGGTCGTTGATGATGAACTGGGGATCGTCCTCCTTGCCGCCGATGTGGACGTCGACCTTCGAACCGTCGCGCAGCACGACGACGCCGTGCAGCTCAAGGGGGATCGTCACCCACTGGTACTTGCGGATGCCGCCGTAGTGGTGGGTCTTGAAGTAGGCCATCTCGGCCTCCTCGTAAAGCGGGCGGGGCTTTAAGTCGAGGCGCGGGGAGTCGGTGTGCGCTGCGCCGATGTTCGCGCCGTGGCTCAGGTCCTCGCTGCCGATGACAGCGAGCATGATGCCCTTGCCGCGGTTATTGAAGTAGACCTTGTCGCCGGCGCTCAGCTTCATACCCGCTTCGTAGGCCTTGAAGCCCTTCTTTTCCGCCAGCTCGATGCAGTACTCCACGCAAAGGCGCTCGGTCTTGCCGTTGTTGAGGAACTTCTTGTAGTCCTCGCAATAGGCCTCCATCGCTTTTTCATCCTCTGCGCTCAGGCGGTCATAGCCATTCTTGGGGGCGTAGAGCAGTTTTTCAGCGAGCTTGTTCTTTTCACTCATCTCTCAGTTTCCTCCTTCAAATTGTTGATGATCGTGTTGATATAGACCTCTGCCGCGTGTTCCGCCTTTTCAGCGGTCGGCAGATCGTTCACAAATTCATAATCGCACTGCGCGCGGAAATAGTCCGCGTCCTTCTGTGCCGCGATGCGCGACCTTGCATACTCCTCGGTGATGCTGTCGCGCGCCATGATGCGCTTGACCCGCACCTCTTCAGGCGCCGTTACGGCGACGGTCGCGTCGCAGATCGCGCCAAGGCCGCTCTCGATGAGCTTGATAGCATCGAGGCCGATGATCTCCGCGTTCGTCGCCGCCATTTTCTGCGCCAGCGCGCGCGGGATGTGCTCGTGCACGATGGCGTCGAGCTCGGCGAGTTTTTTTCTGTCCTTGAAGACGATCAGGCCGATGGCGTGGACGTCCACGCTGCCGTCCTGCCGAAAAATGACATCGCCGAACGCCTCGCGCAGCGCGCGCAGCAGCGGCTCGTCATCTTTTAACATCTCGTGATAGACCGCGTCGCAGTCGAGCACGCATGCGCCCTTTCTTTCAAGCGCGCGCAGAAGGCTCGTCTTCCCCGCGCCCGTGCCGCCGGTGATGCCGATGACGATCTTGCCGTCGTCCGCGTCCTCCACATGGAAGCCCGCTGCCTTTTTGAGGCGGTTGCCGATGGCAAGGCCAAGGCCTTTACTGTCCGGACACTGTGCCCAGATCTCGCCCACATTCGTCTCGTCGAACGTCCGCAGCGCGTCGAAGACGTGCTGCGCCTGCGCGCGCTTATCGTCGCTCGCACCGAGGGGGTGGACGATGTGCCCGTCGAAGAGCCGCGTGAACTCGTCAAAGCAGATGATGCCGGACTTCTCGCCCGCGTGTGTGAGCAGATAGCGCGCGCTCGCCTTCGCCCCGCCGGTCACGACCGTGACGGGGGCCTTAGGCGCATAGTGGCGGTACTTCATGCCCGGGGCGCGCGGCTTTTCGCCGTCATTCATCTTCTGCGTCACGGCCTTGTCGACCGTCACCTCGCCCAGCGCATCGCGCAGGCTCTCGAGCGGCAGTCCGCCCGGGCGCAACAGCTGCGGCGGCGTGACCGTCAGGTCAATGATCGTCGACTCCACGCCCACCTGACAGGGGCCGCCGTCGACGATACCGTCGATCTTGCCCCACATGTCCTCGCGCACGTGCTCTGCCGTCGTGCAGCTCGGGCGGCCCGAGGTGTTCGCGCTCGGCGCGGCGACCGGCACGCCGGATGCTTCGATGATGGCGCGCGTGACCGCATGGTCGGGACATCTCATGCCGACGGTCTCGAGCCCGCCGGTCGTGCGCAGCGGCACGCAGGGCTTTTTCTTTAAGATCATCGTCAGTGGGCCGGGCCAGAAGCGCTCGGCCAGCTTGTAGGCCGCGTCCGGCACGTCCTCACAGTAGCGCGTAAGCCAGCTTGCGTCCGGAATGTGCAGGATGAGCGGGTTGTCCTGCGGGCGGCCCTTGGCCTCGAAAATGTGCAGCACGGCGGTCTCGTCAAGGCCGTTTGCGCCGAGGCCGTAGACCGTCTCCGTCGGGATGGCCAGAAGCCCGCCGCGGCGCAGAATGTCCGCCGCCTGCGCGATGCTCTCTTTATCCTCCACCGTGCGGAGGGTAAACCATTTTGTCTCCAATGTTCTCTCTTCTTTCTTAGCCCTCGGTGCTCTCGCGCAGCTTTTCGGCCTGCTCCTGCATCGTGAGCGCGTCGATGATGGGGTCTAAATCGCCGTTCATCACGGCGTCGATGTTGAAATTCTTGTTCTCGCCCGTCAGGCGGTGGTCAGTCACGCGGTTTTGCGGGAAGTTATAGGTGCGGATACGCTCGTTGCGCATGCCGCTGCCGACCTGCGCGCGGCGCTCGCTCGTGATCGCACCCTCCACGCGCTCGCGCTCAGCCTCGTAGAGCTTGCTCGCGAGCATCGCCATACACTTGGCGCGGTTCTGGAGTTGGGAGCGCTCCTCCTGACACGAAACGACGATGCCCGTCGGCTTGTGGATGAGGCGCACGGCAGAGCTCGTCTTGTTGACGTGCTGGCCGCCTGCGCCGGAAGCGCGGTAGACCTGCATCTCAATGTCTTCGGGCCGGAGGTCGACGTCGACCTCCTCCATCTCCGGCAGCACGGCGACCGTCGCGGTCGAGGTGTGCACACGCCCGCCGGACTCCGTCTCCGGCACGCGCTGGACGCGGTGGACGCCGGATTCAAACTTGAATCTCGAATACGCCCCATCGCCGCTGACGATAAAGTCAGCTTCCTTAACACCGCCCAACTCCGTATCGTTGTAGTTGAGCAGCTCCACGCGGTACCCCCGCTTTTCCGCGTACATCGCATACATGCGGTAGAGGTCGGCGGCAAAAAGCGCGCTCTCCTCCCCGCCCACGCCGCCGCGGATCTCGACGATGACGTTTTTGTCGTCGTTCGGGTCGCGCGGCAGGAGCAGCACGCGCAGCTCGTCAAAAAGGCGCTCTTTTTCCGCCTTGGCAGTGTTCAATTCCTCCTGCGCCATGTCCTTGAGCTCGGGATCGGATACAAGCTCCAGCGCCTGCGCGATGTCGTCCTCGCACTTCTGGTACGCGCGGTAGGTCTCCACCACGGCGGAAAGCTCCTTCTGCTCGCGCGTGAGCGCGCGCAGCTTCTTTGGGTCAGCGTAAATTTCCGGCACTTCGAGCAGCTCGCCGATCTCGTCATAGCGGCGCGCGAGCTGTTTGAGCTTTTCCCACATCAGGCCTTGTCCTCCGCAATGAAGTCAGAGCAGGCCTTGACGAACTGGTCTCGCCAGAAGTGGTAGCCCGCGGAATCGGGGCAGAGCGAGACCTCCGCCACGTGCGGCGTCTGCAAATAGAGGTCCATCTGGCGGAAGACGTCCTTATAGTCCTGCTCGCTCTTGTGCGTGATGAGATACGCCGCGTTCTGGATCTCATAGCCGCGGCGCTTCAAAAAGCCGCGAATAACGCTCGAACAGCGGCCCGCCCACACGGGCGTGCCGAGGATGACGAGCTTGTAGTCCGACAGCGGCTTCTGGCATTTCGGGCGCGAAACCGCACTCGTGCGCTTGTGCATCGCGTCAAAGCAGCAGCGAAGGTAGCCCATCGTGCCGCTGCGGTCGACCTTGTCGCGAATTTCGAGACATTCGCAGTCCAGCGCCTCGGCGACCTCCTCCATGGCTTTTTTCGTGTTTCCCGTGCGGGAATAGTAAATGCATAAAATGTTATCGTTCATACTCAGTTTCCTCTCAGCAGGAGCCAACCGGTGGCAAAGGCCTCCCGCACATAGTAGTTGAGCTGTAAGGCATCGTAATAGGCGCTGCGCGGCAGCGTCGCCGCCACGCCGCAGGCCGCATCTGTTCCGGCGATGCGCCCCGCCCTAAAAATATGGTAGTCGTTCGTGACAAAGGCGAACATGTCGCCCGCATCAAGCCCCAGCTCCGCCATGATCTCTTCGCTGTAAGCAAAGTTCTCCTGCGTACTGGTCGATCGGTCCTCGCGGTAGATGCGGCTCTCGTCCACGCCGTGGGCGATGAGCCAGTCGGCCATGCAGTCGGCCTCGGAGATATCCTCCCCCGGCCCCTGACCACCTGAGCAGATGATGGGGATGTCCGGCTTGTCCGCGATGAAGTCAAGCGCCGCCTGCAGCCGCGACGAGAGCATCAGCGACGGCGTCGTGCCGTTCACGCCCGCGCCCAAAATAACCACGCACTGCGCGTCTTCCGCGCGCCCGTCCGTGTGCGCGCCGCGAATAACGAGCGATTCAAGATACCCGAATGCGACAAGGCCTAGGCACACGAGCGCGAGCAGAACGCGTTTTCCCCACTTTGCCCACGCATGCTCTTTGTACTGCTCGAGCATCGCAAAGACGATCAAAAGCGCCGTCAGGCACCAGAACAGCAGTCCTGCAAAGCGCACACCCGGGACGGCCCGGCACGCCGCGCCGAGCACGGCACAGGCTGCTGCCGCCGTCCACAGTCTTTTCTGTCTCTTCATGGTATGTTCCTCATTCGCCCGCCTGCTCGGCGAGCGTTTCCCACTTTTCCATCAGCTCGCTGAGCATCTGCTCGGCGGCTTCCTTCTCCTTATAAATTTCGCTGTAGCGCTCGTAGTCGCCGCCCGCCTCTTCGAGGCGCTGCTCGATCTCGGCGATGGCGGTCTCCTGCGCGGAAATTTCCTTTTCACAGATGGTGAGCTGCCGCCGCGCCTGCTGGGCAGAGCGGTTCGGCTTCGGTTTTTCTGTAACCGTCTTTTCCTTTACAGCCTTTGGCGTGTGGTCGATCTTGTTCTGCGCCTCCAGTGCCTTGACCTGCCGGTAGCGCGCAAAGCCCATCGGATAGTCGGTGATGACGCCGTTTTCAAGCTCCCACACACGCGTTGCAAAGCGGTTGATGAAATAGCGGTCGTGGCTCACGAACAGGAGCGTCCCGTCGTAGCTCTCCACCGCCTCTTCGATCCACTCGCGCGACGCGATATCGAGGTGGTTCGTCGGCTCGTCGAGGATCAGGAGATTCACTTCCTCATCCATCAGGATGCAGAGCTTGAGGCGCGAAAGCTCGCCGCCCGAGAGCACGCTGACGCTCTTAAAAACGTCCTCGCCCGTGAAGTGGAACGCGGCCAGGCGGTTGCGCGCGCTCTGCGGCGTGATGTTGCGCTTGGAGTAGAGCATCGTGTCGACCAAGTTTCGTTCCGGCACGTCGAATTCGACGATCTGCGGCAGGTACGCGATGCGCACCGACGGGCCGAACTTGATCTTGCCCTCGTCGGGATATTCCTCTTCCATCAGCATCTTGATGAGCGTCGACTTGCCCGTGCCGTTGTCGCCAATGAGCGCGATGCGCTCGCCGCCGCGCACCTGCAAGTCCACGTCGTGGAACAGCACACGGTCGCCGAAGCTCTTTTTGAGCTTTTTGAGCGCGAACACCTCGTCGCCGTAGAACTCCTGCGACTTGAACTGCGCGCTCAGTGCCCGTTCCTTCGTCGGCTTGTCCGTCGTGCGCATACGCTCGATGCGCTTTTCCATCGACAGCGCGCGGCGGTACGTCTTGTCCATGCCCTTGAAGGCAAACATGCGCAGCTGCTCGGCGCTCTTTTCGAGCTGGGCAATCTTGGCCTGTTCCTTTTCGTATTGGCGCATTTTTTCCAGGTAGCGGCGCTCTTTTTCCACCGCGTAGAAGCTGTAGTTGCCGCTGTAAAACTCCGCCTTGCCGTCGAGCACCTCAATGACGCGCGTGATGGTACGGTCCAAAAAGTAGCGGTCATGCGAGATGGCGACGACCGTACCCTTGAACGTCGAGAGATACTGCTCCAGCCATTCGATGGCGTGCAGGTCCAAATGGTTCGTCGGCTCGTCGAGAAGTAAAATATCCGTATCCTCCAAAATGAGGCGGCCGAGGTTCACGCGCGTCTTTTCACCGCCCGAGAGCGTGTCAAACAGGCGCTCGCGCATCTCCGGCGGGATGGAAAGGCCGTTGGCAACCTTGTTGATGGGCGTCTCGGTGTCGTAGCCGCCGAGACCCTCGAACTTGGCCGAAAGCTCGCCGTAGCGGCGCAGCGTCTCTTCGCTCTCGTCGCCGTTTGCCATCTGCTGGGAGAGGGCGTTCATCTCGTCCTCCATCCTCTGCATGCGCGAAAACGCACTCTTGAGCACGTCTTCGACCGTGTAGCCCTCGGGATACACGGGGATCTGTGAGATGAGACCGAGCCTGCGGCCCGAGGCGATGCTCACCTCGCCCGCGTCGTAGTCGAGTTCGCCCGTCAGGATGCGGAAGAGCGTCGTCTTGCCCGCGCCGTTTTTGCCGAGAAGACCCACGCGCTCGCCCGTGTCGATCTGAAAGGTGATGCCGTCCAGTATTTTCTTTTCGAGGTCAAAGGACTTGATGAGTCCCGTAACACTGATGTCGATCATGCTTTGGTCAGTTCCTCTACGATCTTCTCAAAGTGCATGGAGTGCGAGGCCTTGACGAGCATCGCCGTCTCCGCCGTGAACGCCGCCTTGACGGCGCCAATCGCCTCGTCCACGCTCCTGAACCACTGCGCAGAGGGGTTCCCTTCTGTAAAGTATTTTGCCCGTGCACCGATTGCGATGACAGTGTCGATGCCGAGCTCTTTGGTGAGTTCTCCGATTTCCTTATGCGCACGCTCGGTGAGCTCTCCGAGCTCCGCCATATCGCCGATGACGGCGGTCTTTTTGCCGCCGCTCGCGCCCAATACGCGCAGCGACGCCGCCATCGACTGCGGACCCGCGTTGTAGCAGTCGTCGAGCAGGCGGCGGTTTTCAGAGAACGTGATGACGTGCATGCGTGAGCCCGCGGGCTCGTAGGCCGCAGCGCCGCGCTCGATCTCCTCTTTGGTCTCGCCAAGGTACTCACCGATGGCCGCGGCCATCGCCGCGGAGTAGACCATGTGCTTTCCCGGCACGGGGATGGAGAGCGCGTAACGCTCCTTTGCCGTCGTCACGACGCAGCGAATGCCGTCGATGCCAAGGTCTTCGACCTCGCTGACGCGGGCATCGCAGTGTTCGGACAGGCCGCAGCGCAACGTTTTCTGCGGCAGAGAGACGGTGTTCAAAAGCTCGTCGTCGCCGTTTAAGACGGCGAGGCCGTCTTTTTTGAGGTTTTCAAAGATCTCGCACTTGGCCTTCAGAATGTTCTCGCGCGATCCGAGGTATTCAATGTGCATGTCGCCGATGTTCGTGATGACGGCGATATCGGGCTTCACCATCTCGCCAAGATACCGGATCTGCCCCGCACGGTCCATGCCCGTCTCGATCACCGCCGCCTGATGCGCGCGGGAGAGCCCCAGCAGCGTCTGCGGCGTGCCGATCTCATTATTATAGTTGGCCGCGGTCTTGAGCGTATGGAACTTCACGCCCAGTACCGAGGCGATCATTTCCTTTGTTGTCGTCTTGCCGACGCTGCCCGTCACCTGCACAAAGGGAATAGAAAACTGCGCACGGTACCACGCGGCCAAGTCCTTGAGCGCAAGCAGCGTGTCAGGCACCTTGATGTAAAACTTTCCGGGCAGCAGCGTTTCCGGCACGCGGGCGCACAGACAGCCCTCCGCGCCCGCGGAAATCGCCTTTTCGATATAGTCATGCCCGTCGAAGCGCTCGCCGACGAGCGGCACGAAAACTTCGCCCGCTTTGACGGTGCGGCTGTCGGTGTTCACGCCGAGGATCTTCGCTGTCTCATCTCCCTGCAAGAGCTCACCGTGCACCGCCGCGAGCAGCTCCTTTACCGTGATGGCCTCCATTTACAGCCCTCTTTTCTGCTTCAGCGACTCTTCGACGATCTTTTCACACAGTTCCTCGTAGCCGATGCCGACCGCCGCCGCCTCCTGCGGAAGAAGGCTCGTCTTCGTCATGCCGGGCAGCGTGTTGATCTCAAGGAAGTACGGCGTACCGTCCGGCGTGACGATGAAGTCCGCGCGGGAGTAGACGCTCAGACCGATCAGGCGGTAGACCGTCTCGGTCGCGGTGCGCACGCGCATCTCCCAGTCCTCGGGGATGGGAGAGGGGCAAATTTCCTCCGCCGCGCCGGCCTGATACTTGTTCGCGTAGTCATAAAAGCCCGTCTTCGGGATAATTTCGATGGAGGGCAGTGCCTTGCCCGCGATGATACCAACCTGGATCTCGCGGCCGGAGATGTACTGTTCGAGCACGACCTGCGCGCCGAACTGTAAGCACTCTTCAAGCGCTTTTTTGAGCTCCGCGCCCGTATGCGCGATGGAGACGCCGACAGACGAGCCGTTGGCGACCGGCTTGACGACGCAAGGGAGCTTCGTTTCCGACACAAGGCGCGCGATGTCGCCTTCCGTGTAGCGCACGGTGCGCCACTGCGGCGTGATGACATATTCCGACACAAGACGCTTCGTCAGGTCCTTATCCATCGCAATGGCGCTCGATAAGTAGCCCGCACCCGTGTACGGGATGCCGAGCAGGTCGAACGCGGCCTGCACGCGGCCATCCTCGCCGCAGGTGCCGTGCAGCGCCAGAAAGACAACGTCCGCCTTGGCGCACACATCGAGCACGCCGGGACCGAAAAGGCTCTTGCTCTGGTCCTTGCGGCTCGCGCGCACAGCGGCGAGGTCGGGCTCTGCCTCGGCGACGGAGTAGTCGCCGCAGAAGCCGTCCGGTGCGTCGAAAACATCTTCGAGCTTACCGTCGTAGTCTTCAAAGCCCATGAACATATCCACCAGAATGGCCTGATGTCCGCGCGCTCTCAGCGCGCGGCAGATCTTGTTGCCGCTCGAGAGCGACACATTGCGCTCCATACTCAGGCCGCCTGCTAAAACAACGATACGCATACCGTTTTCCTCCTTATTTTTGAAAGGAACGTCGCCGTCCCCGTTTATCCATACTATACTAATCTATACTTTACCACAGCTTTTTCCCAAATACAAGCAAAAGAGAGCGGCGTGAAAACCGCTCTCTTTTGTTCGCTTTTCTCACTTTTTGCCCTTAGCCGAAAATGCCGGAGAGCAGTCCGCCCTTTCCCGCGCGTCCGTCCTTGAGCGTCATCGCCGCGCTGAGGATCTCTGCCGCCTGCGCACGTGTCACGCCCGAGCGCATCTCGTCAGTGGAAAAACGCCCACTCTCGATCACGCTGACGGACTGCAAATTCGCCACTGCCTGTGCGCACCAGGCGTTGTCCGCGTCCTGCACGTCGTAGTCCGAGAGGTCCACGTCCGTCACGCGAAGCAGCCGGTTCAGCACGACCGCGGCCTCATTGAGCGTAATGGCGTCATTCGCGCGAAAGGCAACGCCCTCCGCCGTGCTGACGCCGGACACAACGCCCGCATTCAGCGCGCTCACGGCGTAGCCCTTCGCCCAGGTCGGTATGCTCGCATCGTCGCAGAAGCCAGTCATCTGCACATCCTCCGCGCTCACGTCCATTGCCGCGAGCGCCATCGCTACAAATTCACCACGTGAGAGCGTGCGCTCGGGCTCAAAGAAATAGCTGTCCCCGATCTTCGCGCCCACAAACACACCGTGCTCGGCAAGATCGACCGCCGCCGTATGCGCACGGCTGCCGCCCATATCAGCGTAGCAGACGCCGCTATTTGCCTTTTCGATTGTGATGCTCACCGTCGCGGGCAGCGAGATGTTGCCGTAGGCGTCGATCGCCGTGTAGGTGAAGCTGTCCGTCCCCAGCTTGCCGCCCGGCGTGTAGACAAAGCCGAGGCCGTCCTCCGTCAGCGCGGCCATGCCCTTTTTCGGCTCCTGCGCGATGGCAAAGGTCACCTCGTCGCCCTCGTTGTCCACCGCGCGGAATTCGCCCTCATACGCGACGCCGCGGTAGACCTTGATCTCCATGTTCTCTGCCACCGGCGCGCCGTCGACAGCTTTCGCCTCCTCTTTTCCCTTGCCGAACAGCGCCGACGCACTCTGCATCGGCACGAGGGTAAGCAACAACAGCGCCATCACAAACGGCAGCGCGCGCCAGAATTCTTTTCGCTTTTCCATATTGAAATGCTCTCCTTCCAAATAAAACTTGCGGAGTTATTGTTTACCGCGCGGTGAAAAGTATGCAAAATTGCATTTCTACAGCGCAAAGCGCTGCTCCTTGTTCCCCGCGCCGCGCAGGGGGACGCGGACAAGGGGGCCATTCTCTTTCGCAAAAGAGAATGGCCCCCTTGAACCCCCAAGAGAAAGGTTTTGATCGGCAGTCTCAGGCTTGAATGGCCCTTGTGCCTCCGGAATGAGAATACCTGCGCGCGGCGTTGCCGCGTTTGGTGTTGCTATACGACTTGGCCTACTTCTACTACCCGCTGCCGCTCTGCTCATCTTGTTTTTGTGCAGCCTAATCACCTACTATCGGCAATACATATCGTCTTGGTAATGCGTACTGCGGCGAGCACAGCAATGCCGCCTTGGCAGGCAACAACAGAATTGATAAAATTCAAAGTAGACGGAAATTGCGTAAGACCTCCGACACGCAGGCAAAGCGACAGCGAAGATAGAAAAAAGTCAAATCGTTTAGATACATCATCAAGCAGGCACCTGATTGCGCAGCGCGTGCAGTTCTTCAAGCCGCAATCTGACAATACAAAGTCTTTCTCTTGGGGTTCCAAAGGGGATATTCTCTTTTGCGAAAGAGAATATCCCCTTTGACCCGTGCAGCGCCTTTGGCGCTGCTTCCTCGCGGCACACGTGCCGCGACTCACTTTGCACCTGAGCAAAACTGCACAGAGAATTTTCCAAAAACCTATTGACTTTTTCAAAGTCAGAAGTTATACTTGAACAGCCGCTTTGAATGGGCTTAAAGTTTCGGAAGGTTTCGAGACTTTTCGAACGCCCCCGACAGCGAGTCCGTAATTAAGGAAAGAGGTGCAAGCAATGCAAGCGATCATCGTTACCGGCGGTAAGCAGTATGTTGTGAACGAGGGCGACACCCTGTTCATTGAGAAGCTCCCCGTCGAGGCGGGCGACGCCGTTACCTTCGATCAGGTTTTGGCGATCGTTGACGGCGAAAACACCAAGTTCGGCACTCCCGTGGTGGAGGGCGCGAAGGTGGAGGCCACTGTCGTTAAGAACGGCAAGGGCAAGAAGGTCCGTGTCTACAAGTACAAGGCCAAGAAGGGCTATCACAAGCGTCAGGGTCATCGTCAGCCTTATACCAAGGTTGAGATCGGCAAGATCTCCGTCTAAGGCATGACCACTGTTACATTCCTCACTGAGGGGAAGCGCATCATCGGTTTTGATGCTAAGGGCCACAGCGGTTACAGCGAAGAGGGCAGCGATATCGTCTGCGCGGCAGTCACAAGTGCGGTCCGCCTTGTGGAAAGCACCGTGAACGATGTTTTAGGCCTCGCCGCTTCCGTCAAGGTCCATGAACGCTCCGGCGCTGTGGAATTCCGGCTCCCCGGCGGTCTGTCCGCCACGAACGAGAACACCTGTCAGGCTCTTTTAACGGGTTTGATGCTGCTCTTTTCCGAGCTGCACAGCGAATATCCGGACAATATCGAAGTCATGGAGGCGTAAGCCCCCTGTTCCGATCATCTTACAGAAAGGATGGCAAATCACCATGCTGAACATCGGTCTTCAGTTTTTCGCCCACAAGAAGGGCGGCGGCTCCACGAAGAACGGCCGCGACTCTAACGCCAAGCGCCTTGGCCCCAAGCGCGCTGACGGTCAGTTCGTTCTCGCCGGCAACATTCTTGTGCGCCAGCGCGGCACCCACATCCATCCGGGCGTCAACGTCGGTATCGGCTCTGACGATACTCTCTACGCCAAGGAGAGCGGCGTGCTCCGTTTCGAGCGTCTCGGCAAGGATCGTAAGCAGGCTTCTGTTTACCCCGCTGAGTAATTGCACAATGAAGAGCCTCGAGCGAATGCTCGGGGCTCTTTTCTTTATCTTTTCCGCAGGAGGTCACTTTTCATGCTCAAGGCAGTTTTGATGGATATCGACGACACGCTGCTCGACTTCGGCAAATGCGCCGAGCAGGCCATGCGCATCGGCTTTGCCGAATGGGGTCTCCCCTATGACGATTCCACTTACGCGACGTTCACGCGCATCAATGACGGCCTCTGGCTCATGATCGAGCGCGGTGAGCTCACGACGCAGCAGCTTTTTGAATTCCGCTGGAACCGCATCTTCGAGGCCCTCGGCATCCAGGCCGACGGCGCCGCGTTTGAAAAGCGGTTTTTGGACCTCCTCTACGAGACGGCCATCCCAGTCGACGGCGCGGACGAGATCTGCCGCTACCTCAAGGAAAAATATATCCTCTGCGCGGCGAGCAACGCCTTCCACGACCAGCAGCTCAACCGACTTGAAATGGCGGGACTTCTCCCCTATTTTGACCATGTGTTCGTTTCAGAGTCACTTGGCTACCGCAAGCCCGAAAAGGCGTTTTTCGATGCATGCCGCGCTTTTCTTCCCGATGTTGCCGCGGACGAGTGCATGATGATCGGCGACTCGCTGACCGCCGACATTTCCGGCGGCAAGGCCGCGGGTATGAAAACGATCTGGTACAACCATACGCGCCGCCCCGTTCCGGAGCATTGCGAGGCCGACCAGATCGTCGAATCGCTGTCTGAATTAAAGAATCTGCTGTAGCTCAGGAAATCAATTCCGCGCCGACGCTGTACTCCCAACTTCCCTCCCCGCGGGAGGCCGTACACTTTGTAAAGTAGTACGCGCCGAGCGGCGAGCGCCACTTTCCGGCGCTGAAGCAGACGGACGCGCCGTTGTCCTGCGTCTCCTCCGGCGTGATGGTGAAGAGCAGGCCGTTCGTGAACGAATAGGCCGTGCTGCCGCCCTCCAGCTTTTCGCCCGTGAGATAGCCCTGCTCGCGCAGCTCGTCGAAGGTCATCGTCAGACCCTGCACATCGTGCTTCTGCGCAAACACATAGGCGATCGCCGCCTTTTCGCCGGCGGTCAGCCCGCCGGGTGCTTTGCTCAGGTCAACGCTCACGAGCTCCGCGCCGCCGTTGAGTCCGTCGTCCGCGCTCCACAGATCCTCCAGTACCTGCAAATAGAGGCCGCAGAGGTCATACCTCGGGTCCGCCTCGCGCGAAAGCGACACGGCCTCCACCTGTGAAAACTTCGCAGGATATGTCTCCTGCACGCCGCCGGTGTACCAGACCTCGGCGCTCATGCCGCTTTCGATCTCGGAAGCGGACACACTGCCGCCGTCTAAGTACAGCGTCACGCCTTCGAGCGGCAGGGCGTAGACCTCCGTCTCTCCCGCTAAAATGAGCGTACCGTTTTCACCGTCGCCCACGACGCGCAGCGTCATCGTGTCCGCGCCGGCGTACTGCGGCTCAGGATTGGGCGTGTCATTTCCGTCTTCGTTATCGTGCCCGCCCTTCGTGCAGGCCAAAAGCGCCGCCGTTACGGCGACGACCATCATCAATGCAAGCAGTCTTTTCAAGGTTTCCGCTTCCTTTCCCGTTGTGTCTTTTCCTTTGACGAAAGGGAGCACAAAAAAGTTCCCAACTTTTTACGATTTTTTCTTTTTTGTGAAACGTTCCGTTTTTCTTGACGAATCGTCAAAAAACGGATAAACTATTTGTTTAGGAATAACAAGAATCCAAGGAGGTGCCAACATGGCAGCATCTTTTATTGATAAGGCGCGCATCTTCTGCCGCGCGGGCAAGGGCGGCAATGGCGCGGTGGCGTTCCACCGCGAAAAGTACGTCTCCGCGGGCGGCCCCGACGGCGGCGACGGCGGCAACGGCGGCAACATCGTCCTCGTTGTCGACGACAACATGTCCACGCTGATGGACTTTCGCTACAAGCGCAAATACGTCGCCGACAACGGCATGGACGGTCAGGGCGCGCGCAAGTTCGGCAAGCAGGGCAAGGATCTCACGATCCGCGTGCCGCGCGGCACCGTCGTGCGCGACGCGGAATCGAACGAGATCATCAAGGATATGTCCGACTCCGAGCCGTTCATCCTCTGCCGCGGCGGCAAGGGCGGCTGGGGCAACGCGCATTTCGCAACGCCGACGCGTCAGGCGCCCCGTTTTGCCAAATCGGGCCTTGAGGGCGAGGAGCACGATGTCGTGCTCGAGCTGAAGCTGCTGGCCGACGTCGGCCTCATCGGCTTCCCGAATGTCGGCAAGTCGACGCTTCTTTCCGTTGTGTCGAAGGCGCGCCCCAAGATTGCAAACTACCACTTCACCACGCTCTACCCCAACCTCGGCGTCGTGTACGTCGACGAGGGCGTTTCGTTCGTCATGGCCGACATCCCCGGCATCATCGAGGGCGCAGCCGAGGGCGCGGGCCTTGGTCACGACTTCCTGCGCCATATCGATCGCTGCCGCCTGCTCGTTCATGTCGTCGACGTGTCGGGCAGCGAGGGCCGCGACCCGGTCGAGGACTTTGACGCCATCAACGCAGAGCTCTCGCAGTATTCCCCCGACCTTGCCACCCGCCCGCAGATCGTCGTCGCGAACAAGACCGACATCATGGAGGACGAGAGCCTGCTCGAAAAGCTGCGCGCGCATGTCGAGCCGCTCGGCTATCCCCTCTTCGCCCTGTCCGCCGCGTCGCACACCGGCACGCGCGAGCTCGTGCTCAAGATCGCCGAAAAGCTCTCCACACTCCCGCCCGTCACGGTCTATGAGCCCGAGTACGTTCCCAAGCCCGTGAAGATCGACGCGAGCGAGCCGCTCAAGATCACCGTCGAGGACAACACCTACATTGTCGAGGGCAAGTGGCTTGAACGCCTTATGAGCAACGTCAACTTCGGTGACTACGAGAGCCGGATGTTCTTTGATAAGATGCTGCGAGAAAACGGCGTTTTCCAGCAGCTTGAGGACCTTGGCATCAAGGACGGCGACATCGTCAGCATGTACGAGCTCGAATTCGAGTATCAGCACTAATTTCTTTCGGGAGATGATCTCATGTCCATCAGCCTGTGCGAGGACTGCGTTTATTACAGCTACGATGAAGAGTCCGACAGCTACTACTGTGACGAGCAACTCGATGAGGACGAGATGGCGTCGTTCCTGCGCGGCAAGCTGACCGCCTGTCCGTTCTACCATCCGGGCCAAAGCGACTACTACCTCGCGGGAAAGCAATAAAAATCGCAAAAAGGGAGCACGCTTGCGCGTGCTCCCTTTTTCTGTCAGTCTCGATCAAAATGTGATGCGCATCTGGTGCCAGACAACGCCGCCGTGCACGGACTTGTCTGTCACGCCCTCGTCGACAAAGCAGAACTTCGCGTAGTAGTCGACGAGCCGCTGTTTGCAGGTCAGGACTGCACCCTTTCTCCCCTGCTTTCTCGCATCCTCAACGGCACGGTGGAGCAGTTCGCCCGCGTAGCCGTTTTTCCGGTACTCCGGCAAGGTGTTCAGACCGAAGAGCATCTGCCACGCGCCATTTTCGTCGTGCATGGATGCTTTCGCGTACATTTCGTCGGTCAGGTCTGGCTCGTCCGTCACAAAGCCGTCGAGAAACGCGATGAGCTTGTCGCCCTCGAACATCAGCCAGAAGTGGTCGCCGTAATATTTGATTCGCTCGGCGAATTCCTCTTTTGTCGCCGCCTCGGCCACGGGAAAGCACTCGGCTTCCACCGCCGCGACCGCGTCCAGATCGTTCATCGTTGCTGTTCTGATCTCCATGGTTCTGCCCTCTCTATTTAGTCCCACTTTTCACGGCTGAGCTCGCGCATGTAGCCAGCCGTAATGATACCGGTGGGCAGCGCAACGATGGCGATTCCCATGAACGACGACATCATGCTCACGATGCGGCCGATCTCGCTCGTCGGATAGATGTCGCCATAGCCGACGGTCGTCAGCGTGACGACCGCCCAGTAGATGGCGTCGAAAAACGTGTCAAAGCTGTCGGGCTCCACCTGAAACATGATGAGCGCCGACAGCGCGATATACCCGCCCGCCAGCACACACACCGCCGCGAGCGCTCGTTTCTCGCGCTTGATAACGTTCAAAATAAGTTCAAAGCTGTGCGAGTAGCGCAGGAATTTGAGCGCCTTGAGCGCTTTGTTGAGGCGGAAAAGCCTAAACAGCTTGAACCCCGACGACAGCATCGTCAGCGACGGCAGGATGGACAGCAGGTCTACAATACCGAAAAAGCTGAACGGATAGCGCAAAAACGCCCATTTCCCGCTCTTTTCGTACTTTAAGTCCGCCGTCCACCAGCGCAGCAGATAGTCCACGATGAACACCGTGACCGTCGCGCGGTCGAGCCATATAAACAGCGCATTCGTCTCCTTGAAGCACAGCGGCACGATGCTCGCCGCGATGCACACGAGCATGAAGCGGTCGTAAATGAGACTGTCGCGGTCGTCCTTGTCCGCGACCTCGATGACCTCGTAGATTTTTCTTCGCAAACTCATGCCGTCACTCCCTTGCGCCGGGCAGGAAACGCTGCTCGACCTCTTCCGCGCTCATCTGCCCGCCGGAGAGCTCCGTGAGCGCGGCGGAAAAGTCTACCACCTTCTGCGCAGGCAGAAGAAACGTAAGCATCACCGCCGCGCCATAATCGCTCAACTCGATTCTTCCCTCGTGTCCCTCGATCAGCAGCTTTATGCGCTCGAACATCGGGTACGGGCATTCGAGCTGCAGCACGGAAAACGGCTGCATCCGCGCCTTGCCCGCTGCGTCAAGTGCGTCCTTCGCCGCCTTGGCGTAGGCGCGCGTCAGCCCGCCCGCACCGAGCAGAATCCCGCCGAAGTAGCGCGTCACGATGCACACGACGTTTTCGACGTTTTCGCGCTGGAAGACGTTCAGCATCGGCTGGCCTGCCGTGCCCTGCGGCTCGCCGTCGTCGCCGTAGCGGACGGTGCCGTCGTGCAGGACGAAGCACCAGCAATTGTGGCGCGCGTCGTAGTATTTCTTCTTCATCTCGTCGATGCGCGCGCGGGCCTCCGCCTCGCTCTCCACAAGGAAAACGTGGCTGATGAAGCGCGAGCGCTTTTCTTCAAACTCACTCTCCGCGCTCTCGTATGGGACAAGGTACTCTGTCATGGTTTCAAGGTTCCTTTCAGCGGGTTTTCTCCCACTTTTCTTTCGTAAGGGCGTAAAAAAGCGTCGGCCGCAGCGCATCGTCCACAAGCGCCGGCCTTTCACAGGTCAGCTGATAAGAAAAGCCACACTTTTCGATCACGCGCTTTGACTTTTCATTGCCGGCATAGTGCGAACACCAGACCCGCTGTGCGCCTTTATCCTCAAAGCAGTACCTCAGCAGCTCTCGCACGGCTTCGGGGATAAGCCCCTGACCCCAGAACGGGCGGCCGATCCAATAGCCGATTTCCGGCTCACTCCCGATTTCTGGCGCTTCCGTCGGAAACACGCCGATGGAGCCGACAGGCTTGTCTGGCCGTTCCTTCAAAATGACTGCAAACGTGTCCGGCTCCGAGAGGACGGTTCGGATGATCTCGCGGGAGTTCTCCACGCTCGTATGCGCCGGCCAGCCCGCGGCGGGGCCGACGAGCGGGTCGCTGGCGTAGCGATAGCAGCTCTCCGCGTCGCTCTCGCACCACGGACGCAGGAGAAGGCGCGTCGTTTCAAACGTCATTCCTCCCAGTCCTCCTTCGGCTCGCGGTAGCCCTCGATATAGTCCTTGACCTGGCCGATGACGCGCGGCACGCAGGTGGCCACGATGTCGATGGTCTCGCCGTATTCGACGGATTCGACCTTCGCCTCGCGGTAGAGCATATCGAGCAGCCCGCCCTTGTCATAGGGCAGGTGGATCGTCACGCGGCGCGTGCCCTTGTCGAGGAGCTTGTCGATGCGCGCAAGCAGCTCATCCACGCCCTCGCCGGTCTTGGCGCTGATGTTGACGCTGTCCTCCCCGTGCGGGCGGATATCGCCGAAGTAGAGGTCGGACTTGTTGTAAACGCGCAGGCAGGGAATTTGCTGCGCGCCGAGCTCTTCGATGAGCTCGTCCACGATCTGCGCCTGCTCGAGCCAGTGCGGGTCGGAAATGTCGATGACATGCAGCAGAAGATCGGCGTATTCGAGCTCTTCAAGCGTTGCCTTGAAGGCCTCGACGAGCTGATGCGGCAGCTTTCGAATGAAGCCGACCGTGTCGGAGATCACGACATCCAGCGTGTCGGACACCGTGAGAAGGCGCGTCGTCGTGTCCAGCGTGTCAAACAGGCGGTTATTCGCGGGAATGCCCGCGCCGGTCAGCGCGTTCAAAAGCGTCGACTTGCCCGCGTTCGTGTAGCCGACGATGGCGACGACGGGAATTTCATTCTTGCTGCGGCGGTCGCGCTGCGTGGCGCGCACGCGGCGCACCTCTTCAAGGTCCGCCTTCAGCTTGTCGATCTTTCTGTGGATGTGGCGGCGGTCGGTCTCAAGCTGCGTTTCGCCGGGGCCCTTCGAGCCGATGGGTCCCTTGCCCGACGTGCCCGACTGACGCTCCAGATGCGTCCACATACCGATCAGGCGCGGCAGCAGGTACTGATACTGCGCGAGCTCGACCTGAAGCCGGCCCTCTTTTGTCTTCGCCCGCTGGGCGAAGATATCGAGAATGAGGCCGCTGCGGTCGAGCACCTGCACGCCGAATTCTTCGCACAGAACGCGCATCTGCGAGGGCGAGAGGTCATTGTCGAAGATGACCATTGTCGCCTCCTGCGACTTTACCAGCTCGCGGATCTCGTCCACCTTGCCCTCGCCGATGAATGTGTGCGGGTTCGGCGACGGCAGCGTTTGTAAAACCACGCCGACGCTGACGCCGCCCGCCGTTTCGACGAGCGCACCGAGCTCTTCAAGGCTCTCCTCGTCGGCATTCTCTTTTCGATCGAGCCGCGGCGACGAAAGGCCGACTAAAATCGCCCTGTCGCGCGGCGCGTTGTTCTCTTTCAATTCTTCCATAGATTCTCCTTATCGCGCCGAAATCGGCGCTGTACAAATCATTTTTATTATAGTGTATTTTTCGCCAAAAGAAAAGGCAAAAACGCTTTTCATTGACATTTCCGCCCCTTTCATGTGAAAATAGGGTGGACGCAACCTCAGGTTGACAAAAAGAAACGCCCGGTTGGTGGTGTTTTCTCCCGTTTTCCTGCTATGCTTTTCCTGCAAAGGCGCAGTGCACGGCGTCGAACGCAGCAACATTTCCCCAAGGAGGAACCTTTCATGGAACTATATGAAAAGCTCTACGAGCTGCAAAAGCTTATTGAACTGAGCAAGCTCTACAGCGTTTCCGTTGACGAGCTTTTGAGCCTTGAACACGCGAAAGCGCCGCAGGATACCGCTCCCGCCGCAGAAGCGCCGGTGCAGGACGGCTTCGAAAGCGCTTCTGCGAAAGAAAAGCCGGGCTTGCGCACCTTCTGCGCGCAGCATAAGCGCGCCATTGGCGGTGCGGCTGCGGCGCTCGCCGCGCTCATCGCCGTCGGCGTGCATTACAACGACCGCATCAATGCTCTTAACACGCAGGTAAACGACCTGCGCAGCCAGCTCTACGATGTGCAAAACAGCCTCTCGAACCAGATCGCAGGCATCAGCAGCAACGTCTCGGACATTCTGGAGCGCGAGTCGAGCCTGCTCTCGCAGTTCAGCTATGAGGTCACAAAGGTCGATCTTAAAAAGCAGGAGTGCACGCTCGCCTTCTCTCTGTTGCCGAAGACGATCGGCGAAAATACGGCTGTCTCTCTCCTTGTGACTGACCGCAGCAGCTCATCCTACACGAGCGACAGTCCGCCGACCCGCACCGCCGATCTTAAACAGGACAGCTTCGGCTATCTGCACGGCGAAGTGACCGTACCGCTGAGCGATGAGCTCAGCGTCAGTGTCAATTTCAAGACCCACGGCGAAACACAGTCAGAAGAGCTTGATACGATCTACAACCTTAAAACTCAGAATTCCCCTGTCCTCTACAGTTTTAATCCACCATTTTCCTATATGCGCCGAGACTCCGGTTCGCCGCTCACCTATCAACTTTCCTTTGAAAAGGGTGTGGATTACCGATTCGGCAGCTTTACCCTTGGCGTCTACGACGACCGCGACATCCGCACCATGCGGCTTGAATACACGCGCAACGGCAAGCTGATCTCAACTGTACCTCTCGAAGCTGTTCCTGTTTCATCTGTGGAAGAGGCCTACCCTGTCAACGACCTCAGTGATACCGCTGAGGCAACTGCAGCACGAGACCTTGGTACCTCGTACTTCATCCGCTATCCCATTGATGAGAATGCGCTTGACCTCTGCATCAGAATCACCGACTCTCCACTCATCTGCGAGATGATCGTCGAACTGTCCGACGGTGCCGTTCTGCGCGTCCGTCTTCTTCAGGTGCAAACCATTGCAGGCGGCAGCGACTATTATGAGGAGACAAATTATCTTGATCAGGCCCTTGAGCCGCTCCCCTTCATCGTCGAATATCCCGACGGGCAAAACTGAGCGTTCCAAAAAAGCAGAAAAAAGCAGCTCTGCCGTAGCAGAGCTGCTTTTGTGATTGAATTAGTTCAGGCCGAACTTCTTGTTGAACTTGGCAACGCGGCCGCCGGTATCGACCAGCTTCTGCTTGCCAGTGAAGAAGGGGTGACACTTAGAGCACACTTCCACCTTGATATTCTGCTTGGTGGAACCTGTCTCAATCACATTACCGCAGGCGCAAGTAATAGTAGTCTGCTGATAATTGGGATGGATTCCTTCCTTCATTGCTCGTGTTCACCTCTTTCCGATCCAAATGTGCTTTTCTAAAAAAGCCATATAGGATATTACCACGCTTTGTGTCAAATTGCAAGAGAAATTTTTGATCCTCTCCGTGCTTTTCTCTTCCTTAGCACTTTTCCCTAATTTCATCGTCAATTTTTCAACGCTCGCTATGCAATTTCTCTTTACTTCTGCCGTTTTCAGTCGTATAATGGCACTTACGCGCCTTGCGCACGGATGATTGGAAGTAAAGGAACGTCAGAATTATGTCGAAAAAACATTTCCTGCGGGGACTGCGCGACGGCATCCCCATTGGGCTTGGTTATTTTGCTGTCAGCTTCGGCATCGGCATCAGCGCGCACAACGCGCACCTGAGCATTTTTCAGGGTTTTTTGCTGAGCTTTTTGAACAACGCCTCGTCGGGTGAATACGGCGGCATCACCATCATCGCCGCCGACTCCGGCCTCTGGGCCATGGCGCTGATGATGCTGGTCGTCAACGCGCGCTATCTTCTGATGAGCTGTGCGCTCAGCCAGCGTCTCTCGCCCGATACGCCGCTTCCCTGGCGGCTCCTCATCGCCTATGACCTGACGGATGAGATCTTCGGCCTCGCCATCGCGCAGCCTGGGTATCTTGAGGTGTGGTATTACTTCGGCACCATGTGCGCGGCCATGCCGGGCTGGAGCATCGGCACCGTGCTCGGCGTGCTGATGGGGAATCTCATGCCCGTCTGGGCCGTCAGCGGTTGCTCCGTGATGCTGTTCGGCATGTTTCTCGCCATCATCATCCCCGTCGGCAAGCAGAACCGCATCGTGCTCGGCTGCATCGGTGTGAGCTTTCTCTGCTCGCTTCTTGCAAGCGTTTTGCCGTTCACGCGCGAGCTGTCCGAGGGCATGCGCATCCTGGTCTTGACCATCGTGATCTCTGCTGCCGCCGCCATTCTGTTCCCGCACAAGGAGGATGATCTCGTCGCATGAAAACGTATTTATATCTTTTCGTCATGGCGGCCACGACCTATCTCATCCGCGTCCTGCCGCTCACGCTGATCCGCAAGCCGATCCAGAATCCCTTCCTGCGCTCGTTTCTCTTCTACGTGCCCTACGTCACGCTCGCGGTGATGACGTTCCCCGCCATCATGAACGCCACGCAGTCGCCCATCGCGGGCGCGGCGGCCATGGTCATCGGCATCGTCGCCGCCTGGTGCGGACTGGGACTTCTCCCCGTCTCGCTCGTCTGCTGCGCGACAGTGCTGATCTTAGAGCATTTTATCGTGTAAGCAAATCTTGTAAAACACCCTCCGCGGATTTCCCGCGGAGGGTGTTTTTATGTATTCACAGCACCTTTTCTTCGCCGACCGAGAAGAAATACAGCACCTTTTCCCTGACCTTTTTGCCCATCACGCGCATAAGGGCCATGGAGTATGCCTCGAGCTGAGGGCGGTAGTGCTCAGCTCGTTCTTCGATCTGTGTTCTTCCGATGCGGTCAGTCTTGAAGTCCACGACCACAAGCTCGCCGTCCTCTTCAAAAAAGCAGTCTACCACGCCCTGCAGCAGCACCGCGTCGTCGGCGTCCAGCGTGGCAAAGTCCCGCACCGGCCGCAGCAGCGAGAAGCGGTACTCGCGCCGCACCGTCTGCGCATTCTTGCGAATGCGCGCGGCAAGATCACTTCGCAAAAATCGGACGATCGCGCGCACATCGACGGCGCTTGCCTGCTCGTCGGTCAGCTTGCGCTGCGCTCTGAGCTTTTCGACCTGCTCATGCACGCTCTGCTCACTTGCTTCGCAGAAAAAGTCAAGGTCCTGCATCACAAGGTGCAGCGCCGTGCCCCGCTCCGCACCTGTGAGCGTCGTTTCGCCCGCAAGGAATTTTGGTTTATATAGGCTGCGCAGCCGCGGTGGGAGCGTTGTATTTTCGGATATCTCCTCGTCCAGCGCGCGGCCCTTGAGCTGCGTGGCCGTCAGCTTGGCGGGAAAGGCCGTCTGCCCCGCGTAGGGGTAGCGGTACGACAGCGCAGCAAAATCCACCGGCAGCTCATCCTTCGGCGGCGCGGCATCCACTGGCGCGTCATCGGGCCGCTGCTGCGGCGTCACAAAGCTCAAACCGTCGTGCACACGCACCGTCCACGGCGTTTCGTCAGCATAGAAGCTCCCCTCGCCATTCTGCCCCGCAAGCTCGCGCAGGGACGCCGCTTCGCTGCGCTGCAAAAGCGGCAGCATGATCCAGTCGCCCATGCACTTGCCGCTGTCCACAGCCTCGGGCAGCACAGGACAATCGCTCAGCGCCAGAAGGTCGGCGACGCGGCTTTTCGCGTTTGCCTGCGTGTGCACCATGACGAGCTTTTCCTTCGCGCGCGTCATCGCAACGTACAGCACACGCAGCTCCTCGGCCTTCGCCTCGCGCTGCAGCGTGCGCTCGAGCGCCTGCCGTGCGACCGTCGGGTACTGGATGTGCCTTTGCGTGTCCACGCACACCGGCCCCAGCCCGAGCTGCGGGTGCACGAGCACCGAACTCAAAAAGTCCATATTGCTGAAGCGACGCGCGAGGTCCGAGAGGATCACGACCGGAAATTCGAGGCCCTTCGACTTGTGGATCGACATGATGCGAACGCCTGATGATGCGTGTGCGGTCTGCATCGAACCCGCCTCGCCTTCGGCAAGCTGCTCGCGCAGCGTGCGCACAAAGTCGAAAAGGCCCTGCCGCCCCGAGCGCGCGTAGTCCTCGCTGAGCTCCAAAAACGCGAGCAGATTTTCCTTGCGCTCCGCCCCGCGGCGCATCGCGCCGAAGATGCCGAGCACATTGCACCGGCGGTAAATTTCACTCAGCAGCTCGCGCACGCTCAGGTGCGCCGCGCTGTTGCGCAAAGCGTCCAACGTATCGAGAAATTCTCTGCTGTGGTCTTCCTCACTCAAAAGCAGCGCATCGTAGAAGTCACCCGTGCGCTGCCGCGCGCGGATCGCCGCGAGCTCATCGGGTGTAAAGCCGAAGAGCGGAGAGCGCAGCACGGCAATGAGCGGCACGTCCTGCCGCGGATTGTCGATGACCTGCAAGAGCGCGAACAGTACTGCGATCTCCATCGAGGCAAAAAAGTCCTCGCCCGCGTCAGCGGCGCAGTGGAGGCCGCGCGCTTCCAGCGCGCGGCGGTAGTCCAAAAGGCGCGTGCTCGGCGAGCGCATCAATATGACGATGTCCTCCTCGCACACGGGCCGCAGCTCTTTTGTTTTGTCATCCTGTATAGGAAATTCACTTGTCAGCATATTGCTGATATAGTCCGCGACGAACGCGGCCTCAGCCTCGCTTGCGCGCACGCGCTGCTCGCCCGTCTGCGTCGGCAGATCGAGCAGATGGAACTCCGCGCCGCACGCGCTCGATTCGACATAATTCGCGCCGAGGCGCAGCATTTCATCCGCGCCGTAGTCGAGCTCACCCATTTCCTCGGAAAGAATATTGCAGAAGATAAAATTCGTCGCGTCCAGCACTTCCTTACGCGAGCGGAAGTTGCGCGAGAGCAGCAGCTTCGCGCTGTCGTGCTCCTCTGCGTCCTCAAGCGGCGGCCAGGTGTTATAATGCTGCAAAAAAATACGCGGGTCGGCTAGGCGGAAGCGATAGATGCTCTGCTTGACATCGCCAACAGTGAAAAGGTTTTCTCCTTTATAAGAAATTGCGTCAAAAATGCGGTTCTGCACCTCGTTGGTGTCCTGATACTCGTCCACCATGATCTCGCGGTAGCGCGCGCTGACGATGCGCGCAAGCTCTGTCGGCGCGCCGTCTTCTCCGATGAGAAGGCGGATGGCCTCGTGCTCCTGATCGGAGAAGTCAGCAGAATTCCGCCGCCGTTTTTCCTCGTTGAACCGGCGGGAAAAGTCCGCCGTCAGGTCGATGAGCGCGAGCATTGCACTCGCCATCGTGCGCAGGTCCTCCACCGCCTCGTCGGACGAGGCGGAAAAAATCTCGGCAAAGCCCTTGACGGTCTCCTTGCAGTTGTCCCACAGGCTTTTCATGCGCGCTTTCATCTCGCCGCCGTCGCTGTCCTTCACCGCGGCGAGGCGCGGAAACGCGATGGTCACGCCGCGCGCGGCGTCCCAGCCCTCTGCGGTCTTCCCCTCCAGCGCTTCAAGCTGGTAGGACGCGTCGAGGAACGCGGGCGCATACTTCTGGTTCAGCGCGTCATTCGCGCACATCTCCTGCGCCGCGCGCTGCAAAAGGTTTTTGCAGTGGCGCGCCTTGCGCCGCACCTCATTGAGCAGAATTTTTCCATAGGGCGTGTCCTCGATCTTATCCGGCACGGCGCGCCAAAACGCGCGCTGCGCCTCGAGCCATTTGTCCTCATACGGCTGCGCCTGCAATTTTGCGTGCAACTCGAGCACTAAGTCCTCAAGCGCGCTGTCGTCGCGCCCCGCGCCGAGCGTGTCGGCGAGCAGTGTGCCTCCGGGCGTCAGACAGTCGTAAAAATCGTCCAGCGTGCGCGCGAGCACGCGCTCGCGCAGCACCTGCGCCTCGTTCTCGTCCAGCACGCGGAAATCGGGCCGCAGCGCGTGCCCGCGCGCGTCTTCACCGAGCAGATGGCAGTTTTCGCGCAAAAGCGCGGTGCAGAAGGCGTCCACCGTCTTGATGTCCGCGCGGTAGACGCGCAGCATTTGCTGCCGCAGGTGGTAGTTGCCGGGGTCGCGCTCCATGCGCTCGGTGAGCGCCTTCGCGATCTTGCCGCGCAGCTCGCTCGCCGCGGCGCGCGTGTAGGTAATGATGAGGAAATCGTCGAGATTCGCGCCCTCGCGCTCTACGTAGGAAAAGAGCCTCTCGACGAGCACCTTCGTCTTGCCAGATCCAGCCGCCGCGGAGACGAGCAGACTGCGCTCGCGGCTGTCCACCGCCGCTTGCTGTTCGTTTGTCAGCTTTTCAGCCATTTTCGTGCGCCCCCTCTCCGTTCACCTCGTCGATGTACTGCCAGAATTCGTCGTTTTTCGTCGCTTTGATGTATTCCATACGGTCGCTGCCGCAGCCGTTTTCAAAGTGGCATGCGCTCGCGAACTCGCAGTAGGTGCAGGCCGACTGCTGCGGCGTGCGCGCGTAAGGGTCGGCGTCGATGTTGCCCGCGAAGACCTCCTGCGTGATTTCATGTAAAATATGGTCGACGTATTTCGAGAGCTTTCCGAGCTGCTCGGCAGAAGCAAGGCTCCCCGTCACCGCGCCGTCCCTTTTCACCGCGATGGGCAGGTAACACGGCGATTCGAGCGCGCTGTGCTCCATCGCCTGCAGAACCGCCGGGTCCTCGAGCACCATGCCGCTGCGGCGCAGCTCCTTTTTGAGTGCTTTTTCGATCTTTTCGGGCTCCGTGTCGCGCGCGCAGCGCAGCATCGGCTCGCGCGCGGGCGTATAGAGAACTCCCGCGGGAACGATCTCGTGTCCGCCGAAAAGCATCTGTCCCTCTTCTTTAAGCGTAAAGAGGTAGAGCAGCATTTGGAGCCCCAGCCCGTAGCGCAGCTCGGCGAGGTCGAAGCTCTTCTTGCCCGTCTTGTAGTCCACGACGCGCAAATATAGCTTGCCGTCGTGCAGCCAGCCGTCCACACGGTCGACCTTGCCGACAACGCGCGCCGTGCCGTTTTCCTCGCGGATCGTGATGGCGGGCAGCTGCCCGTCCGCACCAAATTCCAGCTCAAATGCCAGCGGCTCAAAGTCGGAGCTTTGCAGCTCCTCGCTCACCTCGTCCATGATGCGCTCGACCGTCGCACACAGGCGGTTGAACAGATAACGGAAGCGCGCGCTTTTTTCGCACAAGTCCGGCAGCACGCGGTCGATGTATTCCTCGATCGACGCGCGCACGAGCGCGTGCAGCTTGTCCTTCGATAGCGTATGCAGTCCGCCGCACTCCTTCGCCTGCCGCAGCGTATGCTCCATCACATCGTGCACGAACGTGCCGATCTGCGGCGCGTCAAAGCCCGCGCCCGTGCGCTCCCTGGCTTTCAGGCCGTAGCGCATGAAATAGGCAAAGTGACATGAGCGCGCCATGTCCATGCGCGAGGCGGACAGTGTCACCGCGCCGCCGTAGAGCGCGTGCACCGCGTCGCGCGACAGATGCCCGCGCGTATAGCGCGAAGCGTCCTTCATCGCGGCAAGCGCACGCTCCGCGTCGCCCTGTCCTTCAAAATACTGCCACAGCGCGCCGCCGATATGCTCGCCCGCATACTCGAGCGCCGTCGACTTTGCTGACAGGCGATATTCCTTGTCAGCGCTCTCTGTTTCGACGCTGATCGACGGCAGCAGACGCGCGATGCGCCCGATGACGAACGACGGCCGCTTCTCCGCGCCCTTTCCGTCCGAAACGGGATAGGACACCGTCAGCTTTTCCGTCGGCTGGGCCAGCGCGGCGTAAAGATTCTGAATTTCCAGATGAAACTGCTCCATCCCGTGCGGCGCGAGGAAGATTTGCTGCCTCTCGAGCGCCTCGCGGTCCTCGTCGCGCAGCACGCCGCCGCGGTTCTCCGCCGCAGGCAGCACGCCGTCGTTCGCGCCGAGCAGAAACAGCGCGCGCACCGTGTGGCGGTCGTTTCGCGTCATTTCGCACAGGTTCACCGCGTCGAGCGTCACGGGGATCGTGCCCACGCTGTACTGCGTCAGCACAAGGCGCATCAGACTCGCAAACTCCTCGGCGTCGAGGATCGCGTCGCCCAGGATTTCCACAAACTGGTCGAGCACGCTGCAAAGAATGCTCCACAGCTGCGCCGTTTCCTCGGCGCGCTGGGCCTCGCCCGCGGCGAAAAGCTGCTCGGTCTGCGTCTGCAAGACCTCCGGCAGTTTGATTTCCTCCAAATAGCCGTACAGCGCGCGCACCTTCTGCTCGGCCTCGCCGCTGCCGCCCACGCCTTTTTTTAAGCGCGCAAACGGCCCCTGCACGCGCTCGCGCAGGGCGTTGACCGTCTTGAGCCGCGCCCTCGCCTCGTCCGTCCATTCTTCGCCGTAGCCGTCGGGATGCGCCGACCAGGGCGTCTCGCGCGTCCACATCGCGCCGCGGATCTCCCACTTGAGCGCGTAATTTTCCAGAATGTCGCATTCCGTCATGCTGAGGCCGGCGAGGCCGGTCTTGAGACAGCGGAACACATCCTCATACTCAAAGCCTCCGCTCGCGGCGTCCAGCGCGCCGAGCAGCAGCGTCAGCACGGGGCTTTTCAAAATGTCGCTGCGGTGGGCATAATAGAGCGGGATGCCGTAGCGGGCGAATACGCTCTCGATCGCACCTGCGTAGGAGTCGAGATCACGCGCCGTGACGGTGATCTCGCGGTAACGATAGCCCTGCTCGCGCGCGAGCTGCAAAATCTGCGATGCGACCCATTCGCACTCGCTGTACGCGCTGCCCGCCTCATAAAGCGCGACGGCGTCAGTCGGCTGGGTAAATTCGTCCGCTGCGCCGAAAAAGCAGCGCTCGATATGGTCGAGCGCGCCGCGCACCTCGCCCTGCGGAAGAATTTTCTCCTCGCATGCGACGCCGGCATCGCGCGCGAGCGCGTACAGCCGCTCGCGCACGCGCAGGCTCTCGGAAAAGAGCTCGCGGTCCTGCGTGTCGCCAAGGAGCGTGACGGTCACGCTCTTCGCGCGCCGCAGCAGGATACGCAGAATGCGCAGCTCACGCCCCGTAAAATACGAAAAACCGTCGAGGAAAATGTCTTTATTGTCAATATATCCCGACGCTTCGAGGTTTTCCTCCAGCTTTTCAAGCACATCGCGCGCGTCGTGCCCCGGTGCGTGGAGCTTGCTGAGGTAAATGCCGTAGATGAGCGAAAGGTCGCGCAGCTTGTCGCCGCTCTCGCCCTCGATCTGCGCTACGCTCTCGGATAGCTGCTCGGGCGATACGGCGTAGGCCTGCAATTCCTCCATCACGGCGAGCAGGCTCTCCAAAAATGCCGCGCGCTGCGACGGGCGCTTGTAGACCTTGAGCACCGGCGCAAGCTCCGTGAGCGTACGCTGGAGCGTCAGGAGCTTTCCGCCCGAATCGAGCGTCACGTCCGCGCTGCCGCCGCAGATGCTCAGCACGCGCGAGGCGAGCAGCTTGAACGTCAAGGCCTCGGCATGGCGCGACGCGGTGTCGCCGCAAACACGGCACAGGTCCATCTCCGCCACATGCGAGGCGTGCTCCGGCACGAGCAGGATTTGCTGCGACGAGTCCCCCAGTGCGGCGATCCTTTGCAGCACGCGCTCGGATTTCCCCGTGCGCGCGCGTCCCATCAGTATGTGCAGCAAGCGTCCTTCCCCCTTTTTCTCTCTTAAAGTTATCAATATTTTATCCTAATTTTATCATAGTTTTCTTTTTCGGGCAACGCAGAAAACGCCGTACGCATATTTTCGCCCATCACGGGAAGACTACCGAAGACCAAACCATCTTTTTAAGGAGGGAACTTCATGGTCATCGACAAGATCGCGCTGACACTTGCTATCATCGGCGCGCTCAACTGGGGCAGCGTGGGCCTTTTCGGCTTTGACTGCGTCGCCTTTCTCTTCGGCGGACAGATCGGCATGCTCAGCCGCGTGATCTACACGCTCGTCGGCCTTGCCGGCATCTGGTGCATCACGATGCTGTTCCGCGAGAAAGAGCCGATGGAAAGCGGCGGCCAGACGTAAAAAATAAAAGGAGAGGGGCTTGCCCTCTCCTTTTATTTTTGCGTTAAAAATTTTCCTTACCGCTCCCCAGTCGCTTCCGCACCTTCCAGCTCGCGCATTGAGCGGCGGAACTGGCGATAGAATGTGAAGCTCGTCAGCGCCACCGCGCCGAAGTCCGCCACGGGCTCGGCCAGGAACACCGCGAACGCCTTGTCCGCGAAAAAGTGCGGCAGAATATAGATGAGCGGGATGAGCAGAATGATCTTGCGCCACACGGCGAGGAAGAGCGACGTCTTCGCGTTGCCGAGCGCCACAAACGTCTGCTGGCAGGCGATCTGGATGCCGAAAATACCGCTGCACCCCATGTAGATGCGCACGGCCCACGCCGCGTATTCGACCAGCGCGGGGTCATTATTGAAAATCAGGATGAACGCGCGCGGGAAGAACTCGACCAGAAGCCAGATGGCCATTGAATAAGTAAAGCACGCGCGCAGCAGGCAGAAATAGGCGTCGCGCACGCGCTGGGCGTTCTTTGCGCCGAAGTTGTAGCTCACGATGGGCTGTGCGCCCTGTGTCAAGCCCTGAAGCGGCATGTTCGAAAACTGCATGATGCTCGTCAGCACTGTCATCGTGCCGACGGCCATGTCGCCGCCGTAGCGCAGGAGAGATGAGTTGAAGCAGATGGCGATGAGGCTCTCCGTCGACTGCATCACAAACGGGGAAAGTCCCAGCGCGATACACGGCAACACGATCTTCGCGTCCACATGCAGGTTCTCGCGCTTTAAGTACCAGCGCGTCTTCTTTCCCGTGAGGAACGTCATCACCCACACGGCCGACACTGCCTGCGAGATCACCGTCGCCAGCGCCGCGCCGCGCACGCCGAGACCGAGCACGAAGATGAACAGCGGGTCGAGAGCCGTATTTAAGAGCGCGCCGATGAGCACCGTCTTCATGCTCACGGTGGCGAAGCCCTGTGCCGTGATGTAGGCGTTCATGCCAAGTGTCAGCTGCACGAAGATCGTGCCGAGGGCGTAGATGCGCATATAGTCAAGCGCGTAACCGATGGTGTTCTCGCTCGCGCCGAACATCAGTAAAAGCGGCTCGGCAAAGGACTCGAACAGCACCGTCAGCACCAGCGCCGTGATCACAAGCATCGTCAGACAGTTTCCCATGATGCGCTCGGATTTTTCGCTCTCGCCTGCGCCCTCGGCGATCGAGGCGCGCGGCGCGCCGCCGATGGCCATGAGCGACGCGAACGCCGAAATAACCATGATGATCGGCAGGCATACGCCAACGCCCGTCAGCGCGAGTTTTCCGACGGTCTCGGCGGGCTGCATGTGGCCGATGAACACGCGGTCGACCAGATTGTAGAGCATGTTGACGATCTGCGAGGTGATCGTCGGCACGGAGAGCGAAAAGAGCAGCTTTTTGACGTCCCCGTGTCCCAGATCTGCGCGCTTATCCAAAATCTTCACCTGAATCTTTCGTATTTTTCCGCATAGTCTGTTAGAATATCATGCCGCGGGGCGTTCGTCAAGCAAGCGGGCCGCGAAGCGCTCTATCATGGCATTTCCATAAAGCGCTTTTGGACATTTTTTCACTTTCTCCATTGCTTTTTTCGCGTGGACTATTGTATAATTTGTTTTACAATCGCACCAGCGGAGCACCCCGCGTTCCGCTTATCAAACAAATAACGGAGGAATCACCATGAACGAAAAGTTTTCCAAGCTTGGCTTTTATCCTTCCGACATTCTGCTGCCCAAGAAGGATGTCGATATGAGCAAGTGGGCGGTCGTCGCATGCGACCAGTTCACCTCTGAGCCCGAGTACTGGGAGCGCGTGGAGAAGACCGTCGGCGACGCGCCTTCCACCCTGCGCCTCATCCTGCCCGAGGCCAACCTGAAGGCCCCCAACGTCGATGAGTTCATCGCCGACATCAACGCCTCGATGAGCAAGTACCTCGAAGAAGGCATCTTCGAGACGCTCAAGGACTCCCTCATCTACATCGAGCGCGGCCAGAGCGACGGTAATATCCGTCACGGCCTCATTGGTATGGTCGACCTCGACCAGTACGACTTCACCCCCGGCTCTGGCGCGCTGATCCGCGCGACTGAGGGCACCGTGCTCGACCGTATCCCCCCGCGCGCCCGCGTGCGCCGCAACGCCCCCATCGAGCTGCCCCACGTCATGCTGCTCATTGACGACCCCGAGAAGACCGTCATCGAGCCCCTGACCGCCGCGGCCGACAAGATGGAGAGCGTCTATGACTTCGACCTGATGGAAAACGGCGGCCATATCAAGGGCTACAAGCTCTCCGCTGCGCAGATCGACGCAGTCGCCGACGCGCTGACCGGCCTCACGACCGACCAGGCAATGAAGAGCAAGTACGGCGTCTCCGGCGTCGCGCCCCTGCTGTTCGCCGTCGGCGACGGCAACCACTCCCTCGCCACCGCCAAGGCCTGCTATGAAGAGCAGAAGAAGGGCAAGACTCCCGAGGAATACCTCGCGCTGCCCTCCCGCTACGCACTTGTCGAAGTCGTGAACAACCACGACGATGCGCTCCAGTTCGAGCCCATCCACCGCGTGCTCTTCGGCGTCGACCATAAGAAGTTCATGGAAGAGTTCAAGAAGTTCTACCCCAACGCCCACGAGGGCAAGGGCGAGGGCCACGTCATCGAGGTCTGCTGGAACGGCCACGACGATTTCGTCACCGTCCCCGACCCGAAGGTCCAGCTGGCCGTCGGCACGCTGCAGACCTTCATCGACGAGTACCTCAAGCAGTTCGGCGGTGAGGTCGACTACATCCACGGCGATGAGGTCACCCGCGAGCTCGGCTCCAAGGAGGGCAACATGGGCTTCCTGCTTCCCGCGATGGGCAAGGAGCAGCTCTTCAAGACCGTCATGGCCGACGGCGTTCTGCCGCGCAAGACCTTCTCCATGGGTCACGCGCAGGACAAGCGCTACTACGTCGAGGCACGCAAGATCCGCTGATCTAATGTAACCATTGCAGAAAAGCGCCGCCTTGCGGCGCTTTTCTCATCAGGAGGATTCCCTATGGATTTGAAAACAGCCAGGATATGGCAGGACGTATTGCTCTGGGGCGGCGCAGTGGTCTCCCTCGTCGGCGCGTGGGGCTTTCAAAACACTGTCGCCGCGCTCGTCGGCCTCATGATGATGGGCGCTTCTCTCATCGTCTGGTGGCGCTTTTACCGCTGCCCCTACTGTTACGAGCAGCTGGGCCGCGGCAATCCCAAGCGTTGCCCAAAATGCGGCGCGTGGATCGCCGACGAGCCGGAGCCCGAGGAGAAGAAAAAGATCCAGCACAAGAAAAAGAAGCACTGAGCGCACAAGGAGGCCGCGATGAACGACAAAAAGCCCCTGATGGACTATCGCAGGGCCCAAAAGCTCCAAACACCGCTGCTTCTTACCGGCGCGCTGCTCAGCGGCGTCGGCACAAGCGTCAGCGTACCGCTTGTTATTCTCGGTATCGCGATCATGCTCTTTGCCATCGTGATTGGGGTTCTTTACTACCGCTGTCCGCACTGCGGCAGACCGCTCGGACGCATAGGTGAAGGCGGTGCCTACTGCCCCCACTGCGGCAAGGCGCTGAATGCGCCGGTCGAGGAGCCCGTGCGCAGCATAACTGTCCCCGCCTATGCTAAGCTCAACCTGACGCTTGACATTCTTGGCAAGCGCGATGACGGCTACCACGAGATGCAGATGGTCATGCAGACCGTTTCGCTCCACGACGATGTGACCGTCACGCTCACAGACGGCAAAGGCATCACCTGCCGCGTCGACGGCGCGGCGCTTCCCTGCGATGAGCGCAACCTCGCTGTCAAGGCGGCGAGAGCCTTCTGCGAGGCGATGGACTACGGCGGCGGCATCGACGTCGCGCTTATAAAGCGCATTCCGTCCGAGGCCGGCATGGCCGGCGGCAGCGCAGATGCCGCGGCGGTGCTGCGCGCGCTGCGCGAGCTCGTCTCCCCCACCCTCACGGACGAGCGGCTCGAGCAGATCAGCGCAAGCGTCGGCAGTGATGTTCCCTTCTGCATCCGCGGCGGCACGCAGCTGGCCGAGGGCCGCGGCGAAAAGCTGACCGTCCTCAAGCCCGCACCGCGCTTCTTCGTCGCCGTCTGCAAGCCGGACTTCCCGATCTCCACACCCGCGCTCTTCGCGCGCGTAGACGGCGTGACGATCACCGACCGTCCTGATACGGACGCGATGCTCGCCGCCATCGAGCACGGCGACGCGGACACGCTGTGTGCAAACGTGCGCAACGTCTTTGAGCAGGCGCTCGACGGCGAGCAGCGTGAGCGCATTGAGACCATCAAGCGCGATCTTCTCGCCTACGGCGCGAAGACGTCGGCGATGACCGGCTCAGGCAGCGTGGTGTTCGGCCTCTTCTCTGACAAAGCGGCTTGCCGCAGAGCGTGCGAGGCACTGCAAGGCGAGTGCGTCAAAACTTTCTGCGCCGAATTTGTTTGAAAACTCAGAAAACCGTCCATACTCGAAGCAAATTCTTTGAGATGGGCGGTTTTTCGATGAAATGGACGAAATGGGAGCTTTCCCTTGCCGTTGGCCTCGCGGTCATGCTGCTTTTCTGCGCCGCGCGCGGCACTAATACCCTCCAGTGGTGGAGCGCAGCGTTCTCCCCGCTGTGCGACGGCATCCTGACGCAGAGCGCCGCAAGCGGTGATGTCGTAGTGAAGTCGAAGCTTGCAGAGCTGCTGGCTCTGCTGATGGGTGGAAAATGACATGCTCTGCCTGCCATTTGAGCGAGAAAAAGGGAGTCGGCACTTTTTACGCCGGCTCCCCTTTTCATTATCCCTCGCACAGGATGTCGATCAGCTCATTCTTCTGCAAGCCCGCGAAGTAGCGCGAAACGTCCACATCGCCGAGTGCCTTTTCATAGCCCGCGCGGTCCGGCGTGCAGCCAACAAAGTGCGCCGCCAGCTCGTCCGGTTCCGAGGCGCTGAAGAAGTCGCCCTTGAATGACAGGGCCGCGATCTTTCCGTGCTCCACGGTGATGTAGGCCTCGATCATGCCGCAGCCGTCCACGCGGCGGCGGCGCAGCATCGTGCACACCGGAGAGAAACCGTAGTTCCAATCCCATGTGGCGTAACGCTCCGCGCGCAGCTTTTCCACCGCCGCAAGGTCGTCCTGCGTCAGCGGGTAGGCCTCGCCCGGATTCTCTTTCAGAATGTTTTCCAGCAGGATGCGGCGGAATTCCGGCAGCGTGACCTTTTCCGGCAGATGCTCGGCAACGTTCGTCACGCGGCTGCGCACTGAGCGGATGCCCTTGGTCTGGATTTTTGTCGGGTCGACGCGCAGCGCCTCGCTGACGACAGAGAGGTCCGAATCGAACATGATCGTGCCGTGGTGCATCACGCGTCCCTGGCGGATGTACTGCGAGTTGCCGGAAAACTTCTTTCCGTCGATCGTGATGTCGTTGCGGCCGTTGACCTCCGCCTTCACGCCGAGCGTCGCCAGCGTGCGCACGACCGGTTCGCAGAAGAGCTTGAGGTCCAGCGCATTGCTCTCGCCGACATCTGTAATGAACGTGAAGTTCAGGTTGCCCATGTCGTGATAGACCGCGCCGCCGCCGGAAAGTCTGCGCACCACGCGAATGCCGCGCTCGCGCACGGCCTCTTCGTTGATCTCAGCGATCGTGTTCTGATACTTTCCGACAATGATCGCGTTGTCATTCTGCCAGAGCATGAAATACATGCGGTCGCGCGGGAGGCAGTCGAACACGTACTGCTCCATCGCCAGATTGTAGCTTGGATCGGTCGTCATCAGGTCCAGATATGATAGCTTCATGGTCGTGGTCTCCTTCTATCAGGGTCGTTGATTTTCAAGCCTTTTTCAGGGCTGTTATCCTTGTCTTTTCAGCTGCGCGCTCAGCCGCCGCGCCATCAAGCAGTGTCCCTCCTGCGTCGGGTGCAGACCGTCAAGCAGCAGCTCCGAGCGGGTCGATCCGTCTGGCGATAGAAAATCCGCGCAGAAGTCGATATACGGCACGCCAAACGCCGTGCAGTACCGCTTGAGCCATGCGCAGTACTCTTTCATCGTCCGCTCCGCCGCTTCAAAATCGACCGCGGCCGCCCACGCCCGCGGCGCATGCGGTGCATCCGCCGGAAGCGGGATACCAACCATCGGCAGCACGCCCACGGAAAAGAGCTGGTGGATCATCGCGCCCATATTTTCCCGCGCCGCAGCGTCGGAACCGGAGTAGAACACATCGTTGCTCCCGCCCATCAGCAGCACATAGGGCCGGTCGGCGCCAAGGCCGCCCTCGCGCAGCTCCGCGAGCACCCCGCCCTGCATGCGCGCCAGCATGCCGCCGGTCGTGTCGCCGTTGATGCCCTCATTGACAAGCTCCCAGCCCGTCTCCTGTGCGCACAGCCGCGTCCACCGCTGAGACAGATGCACGCCGTATCCAAAGGTCAGGCTGTCACCGATGCAGATCAGTTTCATGTTCTTTCCACCCGCGTTTCTTTCGGATCGATGGTAAGCAAAAAAGCCTTGAAAGTTTACACTTTCAAGGCTTTTCCATGGTGGAGATAAGCGGGATCGAACCGCTGACCTCTTGACTGCCAGTCAAGCGCTCTCCCAGCTGAGCTATACCCCCATGCCGTTTTGTTTTTTACCGTTCTGTTCGGCTCGGAACAAGTGATAATATAGCACAGAGAGTAGAACCTGTCAACACTTTTTTGAAGAAATCTTTGCTTTTTTGAAAGGTTCTCCTTTCACTAGAGCATTTCCCCCGATTTGAGAGGCTTTCTCCTTGGTCTCCGGATGCCGCCAAAGCCTCTTTCTCCCGTCAGATGCCAAGGGGGTGTGACCGCATGGATCAGGAGCGCGGTCAAAGCGGTCCCCCCCTCTAATTTTGCTTAGCGCGTCAAAGCCGCAAAAAAGCAGGGCCCTTCCGCGCTCAAAAAAGGCCCTGCTTTTCTTTTTACCCTCTCGCAAACACTGTGTAGCGTCCGCTCGGCGCGTCGAAGAAGTTTTCGCCTGCGACGGATTTGACGTGCAGGCCGTCGCTGCCGCGCAGCAGCGTGAACGCACCGTAGCGCACCGTGCCTGCATTCTCGTTTAAGTGGTAGCCGAAGACCATGCCCTCGCCGTTCGTGCCAAGGTAGTTGAGCTGGCCGGTGTACTCAAAGTAAATCCCAACCTCGCTGTTGATGTCCTGCACCGTGAGGCCGCCGCCATCCGTGAGCGTCAGAATATAATCGCTGTCATAGCTGCCCTGCTCGGCGGTGTCGTGCGTCACGGTCGCCGTCCACTCGCCGAGAAATTCCGACGGGATCGTGTAGTCCGCGTCGCTGACCGCGCCGGAGAGGTCGTGTTTCTCCCCTGATGCGTCGACGGCGAACACCGTCTGATACGTGCCGTAGTCCTCCTCGACCTCGCCGGACTCGAACGAAACAATGCCCTTCACGCCGCCGAGCGGTCCGCCGTCGCAGAGGAAGCCCGCCGTCAGGCCCTCGAGCAGGTTCACGTACTCCACCGTGCCCTCGCTCGTCAGCAGGAAGATGTACGGGAAGTACCCCTGCCCCACCGAGCCGACGAACACATCCGTGTAGTCGGAATACAGGCCTTCCACGGGGTAGATGGTCTCGTAGTCAAAGCGGAAATTCTCTGCGTACCACGCAGAGTCCGCTGTCTTTTCAAAGCTGACGGTCAAATTGCCGCCCGAGAGCGCGGCCTTGACAAAGCTGTCCTGCGCCGTCTTCCCGACCGTCTCGCGCGCGGAGAGGTCGAGCGCGAGGTCAGCGTCGTAGCTCTCCGCCCCGGCAAACGAGCCGACGGGCACGATCATGTGCAGCGCGCCGCCGTCGAGATAGAGCCGCATCTCCGCGTTGATGTTCTCGTCCGAGAGCGTCCACGCGCGGCGCTCGGCATAGGACGCGATGAAGCCCGCGCCGCCCATGCTGCCGCTGAGTGCATCTCGGTACGTCTCATCAAAGTAGTTTGCCGCGGTGCGGCGCGCCGCCGTGATGAAGTCCTGCGTTGAAAGCTCGCAGCGCGCCAGCAGGTCCTCGCTCATGAGGCGTTTGCCGCCGAAAAAGTCGTAGCTGTACGTCTCCGTCATGCTCGTGTCGTCGTCCATCTCCGCGCGCACCACAAGGCAGAGCAGGCTGTCGTTCCAGTAGCTCGTCCACGTGACGGAAAGGCATGTGAGCGAAACGCGGGAGGCCATCATGTTCTTCTGCTCCTGCACGAGCGCGCCGAATTGATCGGCGATCTCATCGTTCAGCGCGGCGGCGACCGCCGTTTCCGACACGATTCTTGGCACATGGTAGCTGTATGCGAGCGTGTTGTTCTCGGCGTCCGTGTACTCGCCCTCCTCGCTGTAAAGCTCGGAAATGAGCGAATCGTCGTAGCCGGACGGGGTGTCGTCCGGCTCCTTTTCGCCGCAGGCGGCAAGGTTCAGCAGCAAAAGCGCCGTGAGCAGCGCGGAAAACAGTTTTTTCATAGGGTCCCTCTCTCAAATTCAGTGTCTGTCTTTTCTGTCATTATAGCGGATTTTTGCAAAAGCGCAACGGCTTTTCGCGCGCGGCAGCGCGCGCCGATTGACAGAATTCCGACAAGGTTATAGAATATGTGTACTTTCAAACCTCAGGAGTTTTTATGTACGATTATACACAAGCCAAAATGAACGACGACGCCATCCGCGCCATCAGCTCCATCGGCCTCGCCCATCTGGGCGACGCGGTGTATGAGCTGCTTGTGCGCACATATCTGTGCGTGCACGGCAAGGCGACGGGCAAGGGCCTTCACCGCGCGACGGTCGAGCTCGTCTGCGCGCCGCAGCAGGCGCGCTTTGCCGAAAAGCTCTTACCCCTTTTGACGGAGGACGAGGCCTCTGTGTTCCGCCGCGGGCGCAACGCGAATGTCCATTCCATCCCCCACCACGCCGACCGCGCGGACTATCAGAAGGCCACAGGCCTCGAGGCGCTGTTCGGCTGGCTGTATCTGCGCGACGATCACGCGCGCATCAACGAGCTTTTCAACCGGATGATGGAGGACGACAATGCCACTTGACGCGATCTGCCTGCGGGCAGTTTTACACGAGCTGAGACCTCAGCTCATCGGCGCGCGCATCGACAAGGTGCAGCAGCCCGCGCGCGACCAAATCGTTCTGCTGCTGCGCGGCAATCTGCGCCTGCTGCTCAACGCGGGCGCAAACCAACCGCGCATCCAGCTCACGAACATTCTGCGCGACAACCCTGCCCAGCCGCCGATGTTCTGCATGCTGCTGCGCAAGCACTTAGTCGGCGCGCGCGTGCTGTCCATCGAGCAGCCGGATCTTGAGCGCATGGTGATTTTAACGCTCCAGTGCACGGACGAATTCGGCGAGATCAGCCGCAAGCAGCTCGTGCTCGAGTGCATGGGGCGGCGGTCGAACCTCGTCCTGCTCGACGCGCAGGGGCGTATCGTCGAATGTCTGCGCCGCGTGGATGCAGACCTTTCCGCCACGCGCCAACTGCTGCCCGGCCTTTTTTACCATCTGCCGACACCGCTCGACAAGCTGTCGCTTTTATCGCAGGAGGAGGACTCCCTCGCCCTCGCGCAGCGCGGCGGCGACGCGGAGCAGGCTGTCGACAAGTGGGTGCTCGACCATTACACCGGCATTTCGCCGCTGATCGCGCGCGAATTCGCCTTCCGCGCGGGACACGAGACCGACGTGCGCTTCGGCGCGCTGAATGATACGCAGCGCGGGGCGCTGGTGCAGGAATTTTCCGATACAGCCAACGCTGTAAAGGAAGATAACTATATGCCCGTCATCCTCTACCGCGACGGCAAGCCCGTGGATTTCACCTACCGTCCCATCGCGCAGTACGGCGCGGAAACGCAGGTCGAGACGCGTGAGAGCTTCTCGCAAATGCTCGACGAGTTCTACGACGCGCGTGAGCGGCAGGAGCTCTCCGCCCGCCGCGGCCGCGAGCTGACGCACGCGGTCACGGTCGCGCGCGACCGCATGGCGCGCAAGGCCGAGAACTTAAAGCACGACTACGCCGCGACGCAGAAGCGCGACGAATTCCGCCTGCGCGGCGACCTCATCACCGCAAACCTGTACCGCATGAAGAGCGGAGAAAAAGTCTTGCATGCGGAAAACTACTATGAGGACGGCTGCCCGACCATCGACATCCCGCTCGACCCGCTGCTCTCCCCCCAGCAGAACGCCGCGAAAAACTACAAGCAGTACAACAAGCTCAAGACCGCCGAATTCCACCTGCGCGAGCAGATCGAAAAGGCGGAAAACGAACGCGCGTACTTGGAAAGCGTCCTGCAGGAGCTTTCGCAGGCGGAGACTGAGCAGGAATTCAACGAGATCCGCCGCGAATTGCAGGAGACGAACTATATCCGAAAGTCGAGCGGCAAAAAGGAGCTCAAGCGCGCCTTCGCCCCGCGCACATTCAAAACCTCGAGTGGGCTTGAGGTCCTCGTCGGCCGCAGCAACGTGCAGAACGACCAGCTGACAAAAAAGGCCGACAAGCGCGACTACTGGTTCCACACCCAGCACATTCACGGCTCGCACGTCATCCTGCGCTGCGCGGGGCTCACGCCGAGCGACGATGATCTGCGCGAGGCCGCAATGCTCGCATCCTACTTCTCGCAGGCGAAGGAGAGCAGCAGCGTCCCCGTCGACTACTGCCCCGTGAAGTTCGTCAAAAAGCCCGCGGGCGCACGCCCCGGCATGGTAACCTACGACAATTACCGCACACTCTATGTCACGCCCGAAGAAGGGCTTGTCAAAAAGCTCTTTCTCAGGTAAACTATCGAAAAGCGATTCCCCTCTCCCCTGTTGAACGGCAAAAAGCAAGCTTGATTTTGGAAAGGAGAACCCCATGGACAAAAAGAGAAAAACCGTGCTCATCGCCGTCGCCGCAGTGCTTCTCGTCGTTGCCGCGTTTTTGCTGCTGCGCCGCTCGCAGCCGCTCGGCGAGCTGATCCCCGCGCCTGAGACCGCCCGCGTCGACGGACTCTTCTGCATTTCGACCATTGTTCCCACGCCGGACGGCTACGGCACGTTCGACACCGGCGACTGCCGGGTAGAGGGCTATCCGGACAGCGAGGCCGCCGCGGCTCTGCGCAGCGCTATGTCTGAAATTTCGGTGCAGCGCTATTATCGTTTGCCCACATCGCTGCTCTCCCGCTTCACGCAGAACGAGAACTATGTCACCATCTGGTGGATCCCCGAAGACGGACAGAAGCACGACCTATACCTCAACTGGGACGAGGGCTTCATCTACGACGACGCCAACCGCGCCGTCGCCTACAAGATCGACGGCGACGCGCAGCAGGCGTTTAGTCAGCTCTGCGCCGTCATCAGTGAGTACGGCACGTACACCCGATAAAATTCAGCAATAAAAAACTCCGTATGAGAAATCTCATACGGAGTTTTTTTTGCGTCCTTACAGCATTTTCTGCGGCATCTGCCACGCGTTGTGGTCGGTGTGCAGCAGGTGGTGCGACTTTTCGCCAAGCGGCGCGCCGAGGTAGTCCTTGTAGAGCGCCTTGACATCCGGATTCTCGTGCGAGAAGCGCAGAAGCTCACCCTGATCGAGCCGCCAGAGCACGTTGCCGCGATCCTCGGCAAACTCGGTACCGTCGTGGATGGGCTGGCCGCCGCCGCCCGCGCAGCCGCCGGGACAGGCCATGACCTCGACAAAGTCATACGCTGCGTCGCCGCGCTTGACAGCCTCAATGAGCTTGCGGGCTTTCCCGAGCGAGCTCACGACCGCGACGCGCACGTCGCCCGCGCCGGGGATGTTGAACGTCGCCTCCTTCCACCCGTCCATGCCGCGCACGGCGGTGAACGCGTCAGGGTCAGGATTCTTGCCCGTGATGAGGAAGTACGCCGAACGCAGCGCCGCGTCCATCACGCCGCCGGTCGCGCCGAAGACGACCGCCGCGCCGGTCGCGGAGCCGAGCGGGCTGTCGAACTCCTCCTCGGGCAGGTACTTGGGTTCAATGTGATTCGCGCGCATCATAATGTTCAGCTCGCGCGTCGTGATGCTCACGTCGACATCGGGGTCGCCCGCGTCGTTTTTCATCGTCGGCAGCGCGCATTCACTCTTTTTCGACACGCACGGCATGATCGAGACGACGAAAAGGCGCTTGGAGTCGATACCGACCTTTTCGGCAAAGTAGCTCTTCGCCACCGCACCGAACATCTGCTGGGGCGACTTGGCCGTGGAGAGATTGTCCGTCAGTTCGGGGTACTGGGACTTCACAAAGCGAACCCAGCCCGGGCAGCAGGACGTGAACATCGGCCACTGATACTGGTCCTTGTGGGTGAAGCGCTCGATAAACTCACTGCCCTCCTCCATGATCGTGAGGTCGGCGGCAAAGTCGGTGTCGAACACATAGTTGAAGCCCAGCTCGCGCAGCGCCGCGACCATGCGCTTGGGCGTTGCGAACTCGCTGTCGAGCCCGAACTGCTCGGCCCATGCCGCGCGCACCGCGGGCGCGACCTGCGCCACGGTGACGGTATTCGGATCGTCGATCGCGTCGAAGACGAGACCCGTGTCGTCGCGCTCGCGCAGCGCCGCCGTCGGGCAGTGGGTGATGCACTGGCCGCAGTAGGTGCACTCGGTGTCCTGAATGCGGCGGTTGTACGACGCGTCCACGACCGTGCGCGAGCCCGTGCCGAGAAGGTCCCAGATCTTCACGCTCTGCACGTTTTCGCACACCTGGATGCAGCGCAGGCACTGCACGCACTTGTCGTTTTCGCGAATGAGCGGCGTGGAATAATCCACCGCCTCGTGCCGCAGCTTTTTGGGGAAGTGGGTGCCGCGCATGTTGAAGTCGTTCGCGAGCTGCTGCAAGGTGCAGTTGCCGCTTCGCGTGCAGTTCGTGCACGATGTATCGTGGTGCGAAAGAATGAGACGCAGGTTCATGCGGCGCGCCTCGCGCGCCTTGGCGCTGTTCGTGAAGACGACCATGCCGTCCGCCACCACATTGTCGCACGCGGGGACAAGGCGCTCCATGCCCTCGACCTCCACGCAGCAGATGCGGCACGCGCCGATCTCGTTGATGTCCTTTAAGTAGCACAGCGTCGGGATATTGATATTGACCGAGCGCGCGGCCTCCAAGATCGTGGTATTCTCGGGCACGGTGACGCTCTTGCGGTCGATGGTCAGTGTAACGTTTCTTACCATTTGCCTTTCCTCCCTCCGCGGAAGATGCCGTAGCCGAAGTGGTCGCAGCGCAGGCAGCGCGACGCCTCAGAGTACGCCTCTTCATCGGTGAGGCCGCACTCGATGCACTTGAAGTCGTGCTTGCGTTCGCCTGCCTCGCGCTCAGTGGTGTCGATACGGCCGTGGGGCGGCTTGTTGTTCAGCCGCGCCGTGGGGATCTCGACGCCGGGGTCGATCTCGTGGTGGAAGCCGAGGTATTCGTCGATATTCGCCGCGGCGACCTTGCCGGCCGCGATGGCGCGGATGACGGTCGCAGGGCCGGTGACGCAGTCGCCGCCGGCGAAGACGCCGTCCATATTGTCGATCTGGCCGCTGGCCTCGGCGACGAACGCGCCGCGCTTGATGGCGATCTTCGTCTGCTCAAAGCCGTGGGTCTCCACGCCCTGACCGATGGCGACAACGACAACGTCCGCCGCGATGCGCTTTTCGCTGCGCTTGGCCTTTTCGGGCGCGGGGCGGCCCTTTTTATCCATCTCGCCGATGATCTGCGGCTGTGTCCACAGCGCGACGGCGTGACCGTTCGCATCGGTCTCGATGCGGACAGGTGCCTGAAGCGTCACGAGCTCCACGCCCTCGGCAACGGCGCCCTCCACTTCCTCGGGAAGGGCCGTCATGTCCTCCTGGCGGCGGCGGTAGACGCAGCTCACTTTGCGCGCGCCGAGACGAACCGCGCTGCGGCAGACATCCATCGCGACGTTGCCGCCGCCGATGACGACGATATCCTTGTTGCGGAAGTCCGGCATGTGATCGTCGCCGATCTCGCGCAGCATCTCGACCGCGGAGATGACGCCCCCAGCGTCCTCGCCCTCGATGCCGGTCTTTTTATCCGTGTGCGCGCCGAGCGCGATGTAAAGCGCGTCGTTCTGCTGGCGCAGCTCGTCGAACGTCACATCATCGCCGACATTGACGTTGACATGCACATCGATGCCAAGCGCCAGCATCGACGCGATCTCCGCGTCGAGCACTTCGCGCGGCAGGCGGTAGTTGGGGATGCCGTAGCGCAGCATGCCGCCGAGCTTCGCGCACTTTTCATACACGGTGACCTTGTGGCCCATCAAAGCTAAGTAATACGCCGCGGAAAGGCCGCTCGGGCCGCCGCCGATGACGGCGACCTTCTTGCCTGTGGGCTCGGCACAGTCGGGCTGCGGCACGTAGCCCGCGTTATCCACTGCGTAGCGCTTGAGGCCGCGGATGTTGACCGCGTCGTCGATCATGTTTCTTCGGCAGCGCGCCTCGCACGGATGCTCGCAGATGTACGCGCAGGCCGAGGGGAATGGGTTATCCTTGCGGATCAGGCGCACGGCATCGGCGTAGCGGCCGTACTTGATGAGCACGAGATAGCCCGGGATATCCACGCCCGCAGGGCACAGCGCCACACAGGGAACGGGCTCGCGCATGCCGCCAAGGCAGCGGTGGCGCAGAATATGCTCTTCGTAGTCGTCGCGGAAGCCCTGCACGCCGTCAAGCACCAGGCGCGCCGCATCGCGGCCAATGGCGCAGTCGGCGCTGTTGACGATCACGCGCGCCACGCGCTCGATGATCGAGATGGTCTCCATCGTGGCTTCGCCCTCGAGCACCTGCTCCATCAGCTCAGAAAGCTGGCCGAGGCCGATACGGCAGGGAACGCACTTGCCGCACGTCTGCGCATGGCAGAGGTCCAGAAAGCTCTTGGCCAGGTCCACCGGACACAGTCCCGGAGGGCTTGCGGCGATACGCCGCTCCACATCGCGGTACAGCCCGTCGATGACAGTCTGGGCATGGGAGGGCGTCATAATATCGAGTCTTGACACTGCTGTATTCTCCTTTCACTGCTTGCCATCAGTGTAGTATCGGTCGGCAGGACAAATGCACGTATCCCGCCGCCTGATGTCAGCACCCATAAATAGATGTTATCAATAATAAACGTTAGTCATTCCATTTTCAATAGTCAATGCGGATTTTTTGTCATATTTTTCCATTTCACCCCATTTGGCTAACAAAGAAAAGCGAGGGCCGCAGCCCTCGCCTGTTTTTCCCTTTTATTTGCCGCAGATCTCGTCGAAGGTATCGGTGACGGCCTTCTCCGGCGCGGGCGTCGCGAGCGATATGATCACGATCGCAATGCACGCCGCAAGAAACGCGGGGAGCAGCTCGTAGATGGCCCACGCGCCGCCCATCGGCGTGATGAGGTACTTCCAGATGAAGACCACCGCGCCGCCAGTGATCATGCCCGCGAGCGCGCCCTGCTTGTTCGCGCGCTTCCAGAAGAGCGAGAAGAGCATCACGGGGCCGAACGCCGCGCCAAAGCCCGCCCACGCGAACGAAACGACACGGAACACGGAGCTGTTGGGGTCCCACGCAAGCACCATGCCGATGATGGCGATGCCGATGACCGTGGCGCGCGCGGCCAGCATCGTCGTACGCTGGTTCATCTTGATACCGAACGAATGCTGCATGAGGTCCTGTGACACGCTGGACGCCGCGGCCAAAAGCTGCGAGTCCGCGGTCGACATCGTTGCGGCCAGAATGCCGGAGAGGATGATGCCCGCCATGACGGCGAGCAGCACGCCGTGCTGGCTCATCAGGTCTGCCAATTTAATGATGATGGTCTCAGATTCCGCGCTCGTCGCCAGGAAGGGCACCTTGCCCGCGGCGGTCACGCTGTAGCCAATGATGCCGATGCACACGGCGATGAACATGGAGATCACAACCCAGATCGTCGCGATGCGGCGGGACTGGTTGAACTCCTTTTCCTCGCGGATGGCCATAAAGCGCAGCAGGATGTGCGGCATGCCGAAGTAGCCAAGACCCCACGCGAGCGTCGAAATGATGCTCAGCGTGCTGAACGAGGCGGCTGTGCCGCTCGCAGCATCGTAGCCCTGCGTCATGTTAAGGTAGCCCGGCAGCGCACGGGCATTGTCGATGACCGTGTCCAGTCCGCCCGCCTGCTGCACGCCGAAGCATACGATGACGATGAGCGCAATGGTCATGAAGATGGACTGGATCAGGTCGGTGAACGAAACGGCCATAAAGCCGCCCATCACCGTGTACAGCACGACCACGATGCCGCCGACGATCATTGCCGTGTGGTACTCCACACCAAAGAGGCTGTTGAAGAGCGTGCCGATGGCCTTGAAGCCGGACGCCGTGTACGGGATAAAGAAAATGAGGATCACGACCGCCGCGATGCAGGAAAGCAGATGCTTCTTATCTCCGAAGCGGCGGGCGAAAAAGTCGGGGATCGTGATGGCGCCGAGTTTGGCCGAATACCGGCGCAGGCGGCGCGCGACGATCAGCCAGTTGAGATACGTGCCGATGGCCAGACCGATGGCCGTCCACGTCACCTCCGGCAGTCCGCAGAGGTAGGCAAGGCCAGGCAGACCCATCAAAAGGTAGCTGCTCATATCGCTCGCCTCGGCGCTCATGGCCGTGACGACGGGGCCCATCTTGCGGCCGCCGAGATAGAAATCGTCCGAGCTGCTGCTGCCCTTTTTGCCAAAATACACGCCGACGAACACCATCGCGACGAGATAGAGAACGATGGTCACTACAATAATGATCTGTGCGCTTGTCATGTGATTTTCTCCTTCAGCTTTCGTTAAGACCTGCACAATATAGCACAAAAGAAAGCAGACGTAAATACAGAACACCGTACAGAATAAATCCTGTACGGCACTGCAAAATTCTGAATTTTTGATTGATTTTACTGCATTTTCTGCAAGACGATTTAGTAGACTGTTTTTGAAACGAATTTTATTTTTTGCGAAAGCCGTCTAAAAAGAGCGGCATCATCTCGCGCGCATACTGCACAAGCGAATATTCCCCGCCCGAAAGGCACCAGTCATACATCAGCCCGCGCTCGAACATCGCGTAGGCCTTGACGATCTCGCTCACGGTACGCGTGTCGGTCAGCTCCTCGCGCTCCTGCCCCTGAGAGACGATTTGGCGCAAAAGACGATAGTACGTGCGTTTGCGGTCGAGCAGGTGCTTTTCTCCCTTGGTCACGAGCTGGGAGGAAAAAAGCCGCGCCAGAAGCTCGATGGAGACCGTGTTTTCGATCGTCGTGAACAGCTCCTGATTGAGCCAGCATAAGAGCTCGATGCAGTCCATCTCGTCGTGGGGCTGCTGCATCAGCTCCTCATACCGCTCGTCAAACAGCACCGAGAGGGACGAGAGCAGCGCGTCCTTGCCGTCAAAATAGTGGTAGAACGAGCCCTTCGACGTCTCCGACTCGAAGATGATCTCCTCCACCGTCGTCTCCTCATAGCCCTGCTCGTAAAAGAGCTTCCACGCCGCCGAGACGATGCGCGCCTTGGTGTTGCGGCTCGATTTTTTTGCCATGTGCTCCCCTCCCCTGTTTTTATTGATTGTATCACAGTGCGTTGCCCGCGGCCAAGCGTTTTGCGCTCACCCAAGGTTTTTCCGCAGGAATGTGCGAGCATTTTCAAAGAAAATGCCGTCCGCGTCCTGCTGCGATACGCCGCGCGAAAGCAGATACTCGTAAAAATCCGCCGCCTTCTCCGGCGAATCAAGGCACGGCGGCAGCACCGCGCCGTCGAAGTCCGAGCCGAGGGCGAGGTTTTTGCGCGCGCCGAGGTCGAAAAAGTGCGCCACATGGCGATAGACGTCGTCTAAGCTCCTGACCGCTCCCCCGTCGCGCAGGAACGGCCCGTAGTAGTTGAGGCCGATCAGGCAGCCGCGGCGCACCATCTCCTTGATCTGCACGTCCGTCAGGTTGCGCTTGTGCGCGCAAATTGCGCGGGCGTTGGAGTGCGTGGCGAGAAACGGCCTTTCCGCCGTCTCGAACACGTCCGCGAGCCCCGCGTCGTTCAGGTGCGAGACGTCGATCAAAATGCCGCAGCGCTCCATTTCGCGCACGGCGGCGCGGCCAAAGTCCGTCAGGCCGCGGTCCGTCACATTGCCCGAGCCGAGCTCGTTTTCCCCATTCCACGTCAGCGTCACGGCGCAGACGCCCTGACGCTTCGTCTTCCCGATGCGCGACAGGTCGCCAGCAAACGCGCTGCCGTTTTCCACGCTCAGAAAGGCCGCGGTCTTCCCCGCCGCCCACGCGCGCTCCATATCGGCAACATTGCGGCAGGGCGACACACGATCTGCGAATTTTCGCATCTGGCGGTCGAAATTCGCGCAGGCGTCATCAAAAAAGCGGATGGCCTTCTCCCCGCGCAGCTCATCGGGCATGAACACGGCGAAAAACTGCGCCCAGTGGATGTCCTTCGGAATACTTGTGAGCGACAGCGTGCGCGCGGGATCGTCGAGTGTGTCGATGATGTTCGATCCTGCGTACATGCAGTCGGTCAATGTGTCGCAGTGGAGGTCGATGAGTGCGTAAGGGCGCATGCGGGCACTTCCTTTTCAAAAAAGATCACGCTGCATTATACGCTCTTCCCGCCCGTTTCTCAACCGGCAAAGTTTAAGGAATTCTGAGGATTCTTAGCGTGCTCTTTACAAAGGCGCGGCAACACTGATATACTGGGCATCGAAAGGGGCGAAACGCCATGGACAATATTTCCCAGATCATCTCCCGCTCGATCGGTGGCTACAGCATCGGCAGCATCCTTTCCGCGCTGCTGACGTTCCTCATCTGCCTGATCGTCGTGCGGCTCGTGCTCAAGCTCTGTTCGCGGCTGCTCTCGCGCGCGAACCGCCTGAACGAGCGGCTGCAAAAGGTCATCCTCACGAGCCTCAAAACGCTTCTGCATCTGCTTACCATCATCATCACAGCCGAGGCGCTCGGCATCAACACCTCGTCGCTCACCGCCATCATGTCGGTGCTGACGTTGGGCGTCACGCTGGCCGCCGAGGACATTCTCGGCAACGTCGCCGGCGGACTCGTCATTCTCTTCTCGCATCCGTTCTCGCTCGGCGACGAGATTGAAGTCGGCGGCACGACCGGCACGGTGCGTGAAATTTCACTGACGCACACGAAGATTGAAACGCCGGACGGACAGATCGTGCTCCAGCCCAACCGCGAAATGTCCAGCTCGAAGATCATCAACTTCACCGTCCTGGGCCGCCGCCGCATCGTCTACAAGGTCACAGCATCCTACGACGCGCCGACGGACGAGGTGAAGCAGGCCTGCATGGACGCCGTTCTCGCCTTCCCCGCCGTGCTGAAAGAACCCACGCCGACGGTGTATCTCTCGAATTACGGTGCCAGCTCCATCGAATACACCATCCGCTGCTGGACGGCGGCAGACGCCTACTGGGACACTTATTTTAAGATGTACGAGCGCCTGCGCGACACCTTTATGAAACACAATGTGGAGATGACCTACGATCATCTGAACGTCCACGTCGTGCCGGAGAAACAGAATGAAAATTAAAGTCGTCGATATGACATATGAACAGGCGCTTGCCCAGCCGCCGCAGGTGCACAAAAAGCCGAAAAAGCCGTCGCTCCTGTTCCGGACGGTCCTGCGCGCAGCCTCCGCGCCCGACCTTCTGGCGACGCATTTCCACTGCGAGAAGATCGGCATGGCGCAGATCAAAAGCGATGAGCCCTGCCTTGTCCTGATGAACCACTCGTGCTTTCTCGACCTCAAAATCGCGGAGGCGGTGCTGTACCCGCGCCCGTTCAACATCGTCTGCACGTCGGACGGCTTTGTCGGCAAGGAGTGGCTGATGCGCAGCGTCGGCTGCATCCCCACGCGCAAGTTCTGCTCGGACACGACGCTCGTGCGCGATATGCTCTACTGCGTGCGGACGCTCAAAACGTCTGTGCTGCTCTACCCCGAGGCGAGCTACAGCTTCGACGGCACGGCCACACCGCTGCCGGAGAGCATCGGCAAGTGCGTCAAGGCACTGAATGTGCCGGTCGTGATGATCCGCACCTACGGCGCGTTCGCGCGTGACCCGCTCTACAACGGGCTGCAAAAGCGGCGCGCGAAGGTCTCAGCGCAGATGCAGTGCCTGCTCTCGTCCAGCGACGTTGCAGAGAGGAATGTCGCCGAGATCAATGAGCGCATCTTTTCCGCCTTCCGCTTCGACAATTTCCGCTGGCAGGAGGAAAACGGCGTCTCCGTCAGCGAGCCGTTCCGCGCCGACGGACTCAACCGCGTGCTCTACAAGTGCCCGCACTGCCTCGCCGAGGGGAAAATGGAGGGCAAAGGCACATCACTCATTTGCCGAAGCTGTAACAAGGAATACCGCTTGACAGAGATTGGTGCGCTGGAATGTTTGAACGGCGAGGTCGCGTTCACCCACGTGCCGGACTGGTACACCTGGGAGCGGCAGTGCGTGCGCGAGGAGCTGGAAAGCGGTGCCTATCAGCTTGATATTCCCGTGCAGATCTGCATGATGGTCAACATGCGCGAGATCTGCCGCGTGGGCGAAGGCCGGCTGCACCACGATGAAAACGGCTTCCACCTGACCGGCTGCGGTGGGAAACTGGACTATTTCCAAAAGCCTGAGGCCTCGTACAGCCTGTACGCCGACTATTTCTGGTACGAGATCGGCGATATGCTGTGCATCGGCGACCACAAAGCGTTGTATTACTGCTTTCCGCAAGGCGGCGGGGATGTGGTCGCCAAGACGCGGCTGGCTGCCGAAGAGCTCTATAAATTAAAGCGCGCCGCTAAGGCGCGGGGATAATGCAGCACAAAGTGCTGCCGCCTTGTTCCCCACACCGTGTGGGAACGCGGATAAGGGAGGGGTGTCTCTTTTTTGAAAAGAGACACCCCTCCCTTACACCCTCCCAGAGAAAATTTTTCATTGCAAGCAAGCAGCTCGAAGAGCTGCAATGCTTGCCGATTGCACCTCTTGCGTGCGGCAAAGCCGCATTTACCCCTGCTATACGACTTGGCGTACTCCTATCATCCGCTGCCGCTCTGCCCATCTCGCGCTGGTACAGCCTAATTTCCGTCTACCGGAGCACTCATCAATGCGGCGAACGAAGCAATGCCGCATTCCGCAGGCAGTCTGCCGCCAATCTAACGTCACTCGCGCCTCACGATAGTAAGGCGCGGTTGCAAATCGGTCACGAATTGCAGGGATTCATGGCGAAGCCATGTACACCGCACCTACATTGCGCAGCGCGTGCAGTTCTTCAAGATTGAAACTGCCAATGTGTGGGGTCGAGGGGGAAGGCCCCTCGTCCTTTCTCTCGGGGGTTTAAGGGGGATACTCTCTTTCGAGAAAGAGAGTATCCCCCTTTAGCGCACTCCCGCACGGTGCGGGAATCCCCCGACGGCCTCAGGCCGTCATAATTTTCAAGCGCTTTGCGCATCAAAGCCTTTCAAAGATTTCTTCTCCTCGCGGAGAAACACGATCACGCTCAGAAGGAACGGGAAGAAATACGTCGCCACGCGATAAAGTACCAGCGCCGACGAGGCGATTGCCGTGTCCGCCCACGGGGCGAAGAGCAGCAAAAACGCAAACTCCATCGGACCCACGCCCGCGACGTTCGGCAGCGCGCTTGTGATGAGCAGCATCAGCGAGGCGAGCAGCTGTGCCTGCGCAAAGTTAAGCGCCGTGCAGCCCACGAGCCGCAGCGCGGCATAGGGGATGGAATAGATCACGAAGAGCTTCACAAGGCTCACGGCGATACCTTTGACGCGGATTGACGGAACGAGCAGCACCTTTTTCGCCTCGCGGTTGAGCTCGGTGAGACTATTCGCCCACTTTTCGCGGCGTTCGTCCCACTTCGGCGTGTGCGGGAGCTTGCCGAGCAGCATCAGCACTAACTTCAGCACCTTATCCCAGGTGTAGAGCAGCGTGAGCGCGATCACGATGAGCGCGCCGATGACATAGCCGATCAGAAGATAGCGTGCAAGGCCGCTGGCGCTCTGCTCCAGCCAGTCGCCGCCGAGCAGCAGCGCGACCGTCGCGTAGATCAGCACGGATATCTTGTGCAGCACGTACTCGCTCGCCATGATGCCGAGCCCGCTGCCTGCGTCCAGGCCTCGCCTGTAAAGGTAAAAGCTTTGCATCGGCAGCGTGCCTGCACCCAGCGTCGTGATATTGCCGAACACGCCGAGGAATGTCACGCGCAGCGCGTCAATAAACGTGCAGTCCGGCTTTTTGTGGTGGACGATGACGAGGCACAGCACGGATTCCATCGCCTCGTAGGCAAAGCCGAGTGCGAGCAGGAGCAGCACACCCCAGAACGGCACAGTACTCAGGTCCTTGACGATATCGGGCAGCACGTCGCGGAAAACAAGGATGATGGCAACAAAGATCAGCGCCAGCGTGAGACCGCTGACGAGATAGGTTCTGCTCCGTTTGCTTTTCAATGCTGTTCCTCCCCGCCTTCGCAGATAATGTTATGATAAAATTTCCTTTTGCAGCACCTCGGCGATGTCGGTCCACTCCCACGGAAGACCCACGGCATTTTCGCCAAAGTGTCCGCCGCAGGAGACGCGGCGGTAAATCGGGCGGCGCAGTTCAAAGCGCGACGTGATGCTGCCTGGGCGCATGTCGATATGCTCCATAAGCCAGCTCACGATCTTTTCGTCGCTCACGCGCCCCGTGCCAAACGTGTCGACCATCACGCTCACAGGGTCGGCGAGGCCGATGGCATAGGCAAGCTCGATCTCGCAGCGGTCGGCCAGCTCCGCGGCCACAATGTTCTTGGCGAGATAGCGCGCCATGTAAGCGCCCGTGCGGTCGACCTTGCTCGGGTCCTTGCCCGAGAACGCCCCGCCGCCGTGGCGCGCCATGCCGCCATAGGTGTCGGCGATGATCTTGCGGCCGGTAAGGCCGCTGTCGCCCGCGGGCCCGCCAACGACAAATCGTCCCGTCGGGTTGATGAAATACTCTGTGTGCTCGTCGAGCAGTTCCGGCGGCAGCACAGGGAAAATGACCTGTTCCAAGATCGCATCGCGCAGCGCGTCGATGCCGACCTCTGCGCTGTGCTGCACGGAGACGACGACGGCGGAAATGCGTTTGGGCGTGCCGTCCTCATATTCGACGCTGACCTGCGCCTTGCCGTCCGGCAGAAGATAGGGCAGCAGCTTTTCGCGCCGCACCTGCTCGAGCTTTCTCGTCAGGCGGTTCGCAAGCGTGATCGGCAGCGGCATCAGCGCGCCGGTCTCGCAGCAGGCGTAGCCGAACATCATACCCTGATCGCCCGCGCCGGCTTCTTCCGGCGCGCCGCGGTCAACCCCGCGCGCGATGTCCGGCGACTGGGTGTGGATGCTGACGCGGACGCGCACGTTTTCGGCGTCAAAGCCGACGACGGGCACGGTATAGCCGATCTCGGCGATGACCTTGCGCGCAATGGCTTCATAGTCCGGCACATAGGATGAGGTGATCTCGCCCATCAGGTGAACTTCGCCGGTGCAGGCCGTCACCTCGCAGGCGACGTGTGCGTCGGGATCGTTGGCAAGGATGTCATCGAGCACCGCGTCGGCGATCTGGTCGCAGACTTTATCGGGATGTCCGCACGTGACGGACTCAGAGGTGAAATAGGTTTTCATCGCTTTCGCTTCCTTTCTGCTCGTTCGCATGGGGAAAGAGCGCTGTCTCAGTTTTTGACAGTCTGATGATAGCGGGAATATGAAAGCGGGAAAAGTGGCAAAGTCCGCAAGGCGCACAAAGTTTTCACACTCCCGCGAGGCTGACCAAGTTTCCGACAGGAAGCGGCGAGTATAGTGTAAAGATTTCGTTAAATGTTCACGATTTTGTCACTTGCAAGTTTTTCCCATATCGGATATAATGAATGAAAGCGAATCGAGAAAGGGAGGAACCCACCCATGGCTCTGCGCACCAAAAACGCCATCCGCCGCAGCTTCATCGAGCTTCTGGCAGAGCGTCCCTTCGACAAGATCTCCGTCCGCGACATCGCGGAGAGAAGCGAGGTCACGCGGAACACTTTTTATTATTACTACACCGATATCTACGCGCTGGCCGAGGACGTGTTCGAGTCGGAGATTGAAAAGCTCTCCGAGCGCGTGGAGGGCTATGAATCGTGGCAGAAGGCATTTTTGACCGCCACATCCTTCGCCGCGGAGAACAAGCGCATGATCCTGCACCTGCACAACTCCGCCCACAGCGATATTCTGGCAAGATATTATCATAAAACGATCCTGACGACAATGCTTTCTTACATCCGCAAGGAGGCCGAGGGCCTGAACGTCAGCGAAAGCCAGATCATGGCGCTCGCGCGCTTCTACACGGCAGCGCTCGCAGGGCTGACGCTTGAATGGATCGGCAGCGGCATGAAGGGCGAGCCGGATTCGTTCATCGATGATCTTGGTGGAATGCTCGACGGCAACATCCGCCGCTCTCTCGAGCGCGGATGTGCGCACGCGGCACAGTAAATAATATGCATTAAAAATGGGAAAGCGGCGGGATGGTTTGACCATTCCGCTGTTTTCGTCCACGTCGGGTGAACAAGCTTAACACATCTTTTACCCTTTTTTCCTGTTCATCGCGGCGAATCTCTGCTATGATATTTTTGGAAGTATTGAATTGATAAAGGAGTGAGGTTTTGTATCAGAAACAGATCTTAATGGAAAAGCTGAAAGAAGCCACCGCCTCCGTCCTGCCCATCAGCCTGATCGTTATGGCGATCAGCTTTGTGCTCGTGCCGGTGGACGCGGGACTGATGCTCTCGTTCGTGATCGCCACGGCCATGCTGATTCTCGGCATGGGGCTCTTCACGCTGGGCGCGGACATGTCGATGAGCCGCATCGGCAACTACATGGGCTCCAAGCTGACGAAATCGCGCAAGCTGCCGCTCATCCTGACCGTGAGCTTCGCCCTCGGCGTCGCCATCACGGTGGCGGAGCCGGATTTGCAGGTGCTCGCGGGCAACGTGCCGGAGATCGACACAACGGTATTGATCTTGACCGTTTCGGTCGGCGTCGGCTTCTTTCTGATGCTGTGCATGGTGCGCATTCTCTTTTCGATCTCGCTGCGCACGATGCTGATCGTATTTTACGCCATCGTCTTTGCCGCGGCGTTTTTGTCGGATGAGAGCATCCTCTCCGTCGCGTTCGACTCCGGCGGCGTGACAACGGGGCCGATGACCGTGCCGTTCATCATGGCACTCGGCGTCGGCGTTGCGTCCATTCGAAGCGACGAAAATGCCAAGGCGGACAGCTTCGGCCTCGTCGGTCTGTGCTCGATCGGGCCGATCTTATCGGTGCTGCTGCTCGGTGCGATCTACAAAACGCAGCCCGCGCAGGGCGAGAGCAGCGCCGTCTCCGGCGTCGCCACCACGGTAGAGCTCGGCAAGGACTATCTGCATGCCCTGCCGGAGTATTTATGGGAAGTGACAATGGCGCTGCTGCCGATCGTTGTCTTCTTCCTGATTTTTCAGGTCATTTCGCTCAAGCTCCGCAAGCTGCCTTTCATGCGCATCGTGATTGGTATCCTCTATACATACTTAGGTCTCGTGCTGTTCCTCACGGGCGTGAACGTCGGCTTTTCGCCGCTGGGCTACGCGCTCGGTGCCGCGCTGGCCGAGGGGTGGAAGGTCTATCTCCTTGCCCCCCTTGCGATGCTGATGGGCTGGTTCATCATCAACGCCGAGCCCGCCGTCCATACGCTCAACAAACAGGTCGAAGAGTTGAGCGCGGGCGCGATCTCTGCCAAGGCGATGGGCATGAGCTTATCCATCGCGGTCTCCGCCGCAGGCGGGCTTGCGATGCTGCGTGTCATCACAGGCATTTCGATCATGTATTTCCTTGTGCCCGGCTATCTTATCGCGCTGGCTTTGAGCTTTTTCGTGCCGCGCACGTTCACGGCCATCGCGTTCGACTCCGGCGGCGTCGCGTCAGGTCCTTTGACGGCGACATTCATGCTGCCGTTCGCCACAGGCGCGTGCGAAGCGCTCGGCGGCAATGTGATGACGGACGCGTTCGGCCTTGTCGCGCTCGTCGCGATGATGCCGCTCATCACCGTGCAGGTGATGGGAGCCATCTATGTCGTCAAATCCCGTCATGCTTCGCAGGAGCCCCAGCTCCCCGACTTTGGCGACAACGAGATCATCGAACTGTGGGAGGCCTGCTGAAATGGAACTCTATTACATCATTGCCATCACGGATCACGACCGCGGCGAAGCGATGGGCTCGCTCTACCACGCGGCGGGGCTGCACCTCATTTTGAGCATGCCCGCGCGCGGCACAGCCACGAGCGAGCACCTCGCCATCTATGGGCTGGACGCGACGGGAAAGTGCGTTATCGCCGCCGTCGGCAGCGCGCAGGAGGCGGATTCGCTTATCCGTTCCGCCAAGCGCAAGCTCTTTATCGACATTCCGGGCAACGGCGTCATGCTGACCGTGCCTCTCAAGAGCGTGGCCGGCGGCAAGACACTGTCCTATCTCACCGACGATCTCAAAGCAGGAGGAGCGCCAAACATGAACTTTGAACACGAACTCATCACCGTCATCTTAAACGAAGGCTATTCCGACTTTGTCATGGACGCGGCGCGCGCCGCGGGCGCGGGCGGCGGCACGGTGCTGCACGCCAAGGGCACGGGCGGCACGCGCGGAGAAAAATTCTTCAGCGTCAGCCTTGCCGACGAAAAGGATATGATCTACATCATCGCCCACAAGGACGAAAAGGCCGCCATCATGCGCTCGATCAACGAGCAAGCCGGTCCCGGCACCAAAGCGGGCGCGATCTGCTTCTCGCTGCCGATCTCGTCCGTCGCAGGCCTGCGTGCACGGGAGGAAAACTAAGCGTCCCCATAATACAACAAAGCGCCGCTGCTCACGCAGCGGCGCTTCCCTTTTCAATTTTCAATCTTCCGTCTTTTCCCCGCGGGCGAGGCTCACGATGTCGCCCACGCCGTTCAACACCATGCTCGGACGATACGCGTAGGTCTTGATGGTCTCGCGCGTCGAGACGCCCGAGAGCACCAGCACCGTCGACATACCGCTCTCCATGCCGGAGATCACATCGGTGTCCATACGGTCGCCGACCATGACGGCCTCGGCTGAGTGGCAGTGCAGCATTCTGAGGCCCGTGCGCATCATCAGCGGGTTCGGCTTGCCGCAGAAGTACGCCTGCGTGCCGGTCGCCATCTCGATGGGCGCGACGAGCGCGCGGCAGGCGGGCACAATGCCGTTTTCGATGGGGCCGGAAACGTCGGAGTTCGCGCCGATGAGCTTTGCGCCCTTCCAGACGAGGTTCGTCGCCTTCGTCAGCGTATCGAGCGAATAGGAGCGTCCCTCGCCCACGACGACATAGTCGGGGTTCACATCGTTCATCGTGATGCCTGCGTCGTAGAGCGCGTTCAAAAGGCCTGCCTCGCCGATGGCAAAGACCGAGCAGCCGGGTGCCTGATCGCGCAGGAACGCCGCCGTCGCGAGCGCGCTCGTATAAAAGTGCTCCTCCGTCACGTCGAGGCCCATGCGCGCAAGCTTCTGGCTCAGCTCGCGCGGCGTGTAGCCGCTGTTGTTTGTCAGAAACAAGTATTCCTTGTTTTCATCGTGCAGCCACTGGATGAACTCGGCCACGCCCGGCAGCACGCGGTTGCCATGGTAGATGACGCCGTCCATATCGCAGATGAAGCCCTTCTTTTCGTTAAAATCGATCATATTGTAAGTATCCATTCGTATCCCTTCTCCTCTCTTCTCTCCAAATTTCATCGAATACAGTATAGCAGAGGGATTTGTCAAAAACCAGCAAAAAAATGTAAAATCTGCGTGAAATGCAAAAGGAAAAGAGACAGCTGAGGCTGCCTCTTTTTTCTCTTTATACTTCGCCGCTTAAAAGGCGCGCGACGGTGCGGCGGTAGACCTCGCCGCAGTTTTTCACCTGCCATGCATAGCCGTACTCGTTGTCACCGTGCATGTTGCCGCCCGAGGGGCCGAACGTCACGACCGGAATGCCGAGCGAAACGGCTAAAATATTCGAATCGCAGACCGAGGCGTCGTATGCGCACGGAAGGTCCTTGCCCGTGACGGAGTAAAACTCCTCCTGCAAAATTTTGACGAGCGGATGATCCTCCTCCACCGCGAACGACTGCATGTAGGACGATTTTCTCGGCTTGAGGCGCACGTCGACCTTGCCGGAAAGGCCGAGCTGCTCCGCCGCCTCCATGATCTGCGCAATGCAGATCTCGTCCGTCTCGCCCGGAACGACGTAGCGGTCAACGAAGAGGTGGCACTTCTCCGGCACAACGAGCGTGCCGGGATTGCCGCCCTCCATATAGCGCACGCACCACGTGCCGTGCTTTCTGTGCCTCGTGTCCGTTGACCGAACGGATGGAGATCATATCGTACCAGCGCTGTAAAATCCGTTCCATACCTTAGTCCTCCTTCGCCTTGGCCGTGCCGATGCCGGTCACGGCGTAAATGACAGAAAACACGATCGACAGCCACAGCATCGGCGCAAACGGCGCGAATGCCAGATTGGAAACGCCAAGCGTCGTGGCGGTGTAAGAACCCGTGGTCGACCACGACACCATGGGGGCAAGGCCTGTGCCGGTGTCGAGCATCGTGCGCATCAGATTCTTGCGGTCGAGATGATATTCCGGATACAGGTCCTTCATCATACCGCCGACGACAGGATAGGACACATAATAAGAGCCCGTAATCGTGAAAAACACCGCGTGCAGGATCAGCACACCGAGCAACATCGAACGAGAAGTCTTCGCGATACGCTCCACAAAGGTGAGCAGCACGTCCGCAACGCCCGCTGTGCGGAGCGGTGCACCGAAAATGCCCGCCGCGATCAGAAGGCCGATGGTCGAGAGCATCGAGGTAAAGCCGCCGCGGTTGAGCATCGAATTCACGACGTCCGAGCCGGTATCGGCAGAAAAGCCGGAGTACATGACCGTCAGAATGTCGTGCAGGCTGACACCCTGGCAGAGCATCGCCATCACCGCGCCCGCGGCGATGCCGGCGATAAAAGTCGGAATCGTCGGCTTTTTCATCAAAATCAGCACGACCACGACCAGCACGGGCAGAAGCAGCACGGGGCTGAGCCAGAACTCGGCGGAAACGGTGGAAAGGATATCCTCATACACTTCCCCGCCGACGCTGCCGCCGGAATAGCGCAGGCCGTAAACAAAGTAGAAAACGAGCGAAATGAGATACGCAGGCCCCGTGGAAATGAGCGCGTGGCGAATGCCGTCCATCAGCGGCACCTCGCACACCGTGGCGGTGATGACGGGCGAGTCAGGCAGCGGCGAGACCTTGTCACCGAAGAACGCGCCGGTGCAGACCGCGCCCGCGGCCGCGGGCAGCGGCACACCGAGACCCTGTGCAACGCCCATGCAGGCGACGCCGACCGTCGCGAGCGTGCCCCACGACGTGCCCGCCATGGTGGACATCAGCGTGCAAAGGATGCAGACGACCGGCAGAAACAGCCCCGGCGTCAACACCTTCATGCCGTAGTAGATCATGACTGGCACCGTGCCGCTCGCCATCCACGTGCCGACGAGCACGCCAACCGCCAGCAGGATCAAAATGGCCACGATCATTGACGAGACCGTCTCCTTGATGCCCTGCTGCAGCTCTGCATACGGGATGCCGAAGCACCACGCCATCAGGCACATGATGACGCCGTCGAGCGCCAGCACGATGCGGTTGTTGAGCTTCATCACAAGAAGCCCCACGATGATAACGGCGATGCCGACGAGCAGCATCAGCCCTGCCTGCCAGGGCTTTACGATTCTTTTTTCTTCCATGATTGTCGTCCTTTCTCGTTTTGGCTGGGTCAAATTGAAAAAGGATAACAAAAAAGCGGCTCTCTCCCGCTTGGGAGAGAGCCGCTTTTTATTCACTTGTTGACGCAGGTATCAGCAAAGCTGAAGCCGTTTTTCATTTGCTCACTGGCAGTGCGCAGGACCTTGTTGAGGATCTGCGTGCTCTCCTCTTTCGCCATCGCGCAGAGCTCGTCGTTCGCCTGCGCGGCGAGCGTGAAGTCGCCGCTCTCGCGCATCAGCCTGTCGTATTTAAGGACGATCTGTCTGCCGCGGATATTCACCGTGTCCTGATAGCCCCAGACATTCTGGATGCACGAGCCGTAGCACTTGTCGGCCAGCGCGCCGACAAAGCGGCTGACCCAGTAGAGATTGTCGGTCTCGGCGTCGAGCGTCACATTGCTCAAATAGTCCGGCATCTGCGGGACATTTGTGTACACCGGCAGCCACGCGGAAAATGTCGTGGAGCCGAAGCACACCCACTCGATACCCTTAATGGCATCGGGGACGTCGCTTCTAATTTGACAGATCGTCGTCACGCCCGTGCGGTTGATGCCGATAGGACGGTAAATGCCGCCTTTTTCCGCATGGCCCGCATAGGGATCGTAGGGTGTACCCTGATAGTGGGACGAGAGCAGGTATTGGATATCCTCCGCGGCAACCTTGCGCTCGGGAACGTAGGACCACGGAATGTCATCGCTTTCGGGCGTGAAGTCCGCGTTTTCGCCGTCCCAGCGGTAGGTGTGCGGTGCAAGGCAGCGGCCCATGAACCACGCGCGCGGCGTGTTGTAGATGTGGTCCATGTCGCGGTGCGAGCCGAAGATATCCCGCGGGTTGAACTCGCCATCCTGATTCAGATCCAGATGGTTTTCCGAGATGAATTCTCTGAGGTCTGCCGAGCAGAGATGCGATTCCCGGGCACCGAAGGCGTCCTCAAGGTCGAACGAGTCCATACCGAACTGGTTCGGGTTGATGATGACGCGATCCTCGGGAATTTTCTTCGCGATCCAGTGGTGCCCGCCGATGGTCTCGAGCCACCAGACCTCGTTTTCGTCGTTGAAGGCGATGCCGTTCGACTCATAGGTGCCATATTGCTCCAGAAGCGCACCGAGGCGCAGCACGCCCTCGCGCGCGGAGCGGATGTAGGGCAGGACGAGGACAACGATGTCCTCCTCGCCGATGCCGCCGCAGCGCTCCTCTTCCCCATCCTTCGCCTCGCGCAGCTCGACCATCGGGTCGGCCGCGAGCACGCGCGGGTTCGAGGTCGTGGTTTCCGTCGCCGTCATGCCGACGTTCGCGGCGTTGATGCCGGTCGCGGCCCAAATGCCGTGCTTCGGGTCCACGCTCGGGCAGGACGTGTAGCGCATGGGGTTCTCCGGCAGTGTGATCTCCACGTGGGACTCTACGCTTTTATAAATCTTCGGCTGCTGGTCGGGCTCGACCACGATCAGCTTTTTCTCATCAAAATGACCGTCGTCCGTACGGGCGATCATCGTCGAGCGGTCATTCGTCGCCAGCTTACCGGCCAGTACAGTGGTGCAGGGCATAATGACATCTCCGTTTCCTGTCGATTTCACCGCAGCGCCGCTTTTTCGCAGCGCCGCCAAATTTTATCTGCATCCATTATATTCACGGAATCGTCCTCTGTAAAGGCAAAATCCCCTTGCAGGTGCATCTCCCCTGCTGCTCTGCCGCGAAAAAATGTGGACAGGCCCGCTAAAAAGCGGACCTGTCCAAAAGGTTGGTAAAGAGAGGTCGTACCTATCAAGTTTGGATCGATCACACCATGATGGGCTCGTCCCAGAGCTTGAGCTTCTGGCCGATGCCGTTTTCCTTGGCATACTGGTAGACGCGCGCGGCGATCGCCACGTCGTAAAGGCCGAGGCCGACGTTGCAGGTGTAGGTGAGCTGGTCGCCGTTGTCGCGGCCGGACTTCCGCCCCGCCACCAGGTCGGAGACGCTCGCGTCGATGCGGGAATCGTCGATCTTGCCGTCGCGGAACATGCAGGCCATCGTGTCGCCCATGCGGTGCTTGTCGGTCTCCCAATCGTCGATGACGACCTTGTCCGCGCGCAGGATCAGCTCCTCGTCGACCTCGTTGTTGCCAAGGTGAGCAACGTAAACGCCCTTTTTGATCTCCGCGCCGCGGATGATCGGCTCGGTCGCGGTCGTCGCGGTCACAAGGATGTCGCCGCTTTCGATCGTGGCGAGGCGGTCGCTCGCCGCCTGCACGTCCATGTTCAGCTTTTGCGACATCTCCGCCGCAAATTTTTCCGCTCTCTCTCGGGAAAGGTCATAGACATACGCCTTTTCCAGCTGCGGCAGCGACGCCTTGAGCGCCATCAGCTGCGTCTTGCACTGCGGGCCCGCGCCGAAAAGGCCGACGGTCTTCGAGCGCGAGGGCGCCATATACTTGGCGCAAACGCCCGTTACTGCGCCGGTGCGGATCGCACTGATGAGTGTGCCGTCCATGATGGCAATGGGCACCTTGGTCTCGGGATCGTTCAGCACGATCACGGCCGAGCCGCGCGGCAGGCCGTACTTGAACGGATTCTGCGAACCGCTGCCGATCCCACTTGATGCCGGGCATGTTGAACCGTCCGCCGATGTAGCCGGGCATGGCGTTGATGCGTCTCGTCGTCTCTTCAGCGTTGGGCTCAGGGCGCTTCATCACGATCTTGCCGGGCAGAATATAGTCACCCTTGTCATAAAGGCGGAAGACCTCTTCCAGATCGTCGACGGCCTTGTCCATCGACATGCCGCCGCAGCGGATCACGTCCTCCTGGGATAGATAAATCATTTCAACTTTCATTGTAGAAATTTTCCTTTTCAATCGTTGGTCGCGGATCACTTCTGATTTTTGTAGGCTCTGTCGGGCTTGTGCCAGCAGCCCAGCAGCATGGCGATGAGAATGCAGGCAGCGAAGATGGCGAGCGAGACAAGGCCGACCTTTACGTTGCCGTAGGTCGCGATCGCCATGGGGATCAGCGCGGTGACAATGTCACCGCCGAAGAGCGGGCTGGTGAAGGGCGCCTGAATGGCGTAGGCTTTGGAGCCAAGCGTCTCAAGGTCCGGGTCGACAACGCGCAGCAGCATAAAGCCCACCGCGGTCACGCCGGTGTTCACACCGAAGTGGACGATGGCCTGCTCAAACCAGTCCTCGCTGAAAACGCGCGGGGCGAGCCAGTAGAAGTAAAACAGCATGCTGGCCAGCGCAGCGATGGAAATGAGCAGCATGGACATCGCGTGATCCACGATGACATCCAGACGGATGGACGAGACTGCCGCCACGACGAGAAAATCAAGGCAGACGCCGGAAATTCTGGACAGCGTGCGCGCATCGACGTACTTTTGCAGTTTGAGCGCGCAGAGCACACGGTTGACGATACTCAACCATTTTATACCGTTATCATACTAAATCATTTTACAAACTGTAACGACAATATGAACTTATCCTCATTCTTTCCTCCCGTCCAAGCGCTGCGCGGCAGACATTTGTCACAGCTGCACAGTGCTTTTTATCATCATAAATCAAATTTTTTGTAAACGCCTATTGACACAGTAGGAATTAAGCGTTAAAATTCCTATCTGCAAGGTAGGCAATTATGAGCAAGGAGGCATGCCGCATGATGATCTCAACAAAAGGGCGCTACGCTTTGCGGGTCATGCTGGATATGGCCGAGCACGGAGGCAGCGAATGGCATCGCCTGAGCGATGTCGCGCAGCGCCAGCAGCTCTCTAAAAAGTACTTGGAGACCATCATGGCCGCGCTGAGCCGTGCGAACTTGGTCGAGAGCGCCGTGGGCAAATCGGGCGGCTACCGCCTGACTCGCTCCCCCGAGGATTACCCCGTAGGTGAAATTCTGCGGGCGGTGGAGGGAAATCTGTCGCCGATCGCGTGCCAGTCTGAGGACGGCTCCGGCTGCGGCGCTTCCTGCGACTGCGACGCGCGGCTTTTCTGGCAGGGGCTGGAAGACCAGATCAACAGCTATGTCGACAATCATACGCTGGCGCAATTCATGCGAGTCAATGAAAAAACACCGGCTGTCCTGAACGGCACGGAAAGAAGATAAGGTGGTTCAATATGAGTAAGGCACTTTTAGAGATTCAGAACCTGCACGTGCGGGTCGAGGAAAAGGAAATTCTCCACGGTGTGGATCTGGCCGTGGGACAGGATGAGACCCATGTGCTGATGGGCCCCAACGGCACCGGAAAGTCGACGCTGGGCTATGCCATCACCGGCAATCCGACCTACAGCGTAACCGGCGGTTCGATCATTTTTAACGGCGAGGACATCACGGAGCTCCCCGTCAACGAGCGCGCGAAAAAGGGCATTTTCCTGTCCTTCCAGAACCCGCTGGAGGTCCCCGGCGTAACGCTGAGCGCGTTCATCCGCAGCGCGCTCGAGCAGAAGACCGGCGACCGCCTGCGCCTGTGGGACTTCAAGAAAAAGCTCAAAGAGACCATGGGCCTTTTGAACATGGACGAGAGCTATGCCGAACGTGATCTGAACGTGGGCTTCTCCGGCGGCGAGAAGAAAAAGGCCGAAATTTTGCAGATGCTCATGCTCGAACCCAAGCTCGCGATTCTCGATGAGACCGACTCCGGCCTCGACGTCGACGCGGTCCGCACCGTCAGCGAGGGCGTGCGCCTGTTCCGCGAGCGGACGCACGGCTCGCTTCTCATCATCACCCATTCCACGCGCATTCTGGAAGCGCTCCATGTGGACGCGGCCCACGTGATGGAAGAGGGCGTCATCGTCCGCAACGGCGGCGCCGAACTGGTGGATGAGATCAACGAAAAGGGATTCAGCAGCCTGAAGGAAGACTGAATCGGGAGGCTCTTGACATGGCAGATTTGAAAGAAAAAACCTACGTGGAGGATGTGGACCGCAGTGTCTACGACATCCGGGATGCGGAAAACGACGCGTACCGAATGGAATCCGGCCTGACGCCGGAGATCGTCGAAAAGCTCTCCACTGAGAAGGACGATCCCGTGTGGATGCAGCAGTTCCGGCTCGAATCCCTCCAGATCTACAATGAAATGAAGATCCCCAACTGGGGCCCGTCGATTGAGGGCCTTGATATGGATCATATCGCGACCTACGTTCGCCCGAACACCAAGATGCGCAACGACTGGAAGGACGTGCCGGAGGACATCAAGGAGACCTTCGAGCGCCTTGGCATCCCGCAGGCGGAGAGAAAATCCCTCGCCGGTGTGGGTGCGCAGTACGACTCCGAGCTTGTCTATCACAACGTCAAGGATTCCGTGGCGGCCGAGGGCGTGGTTTACACCGATATGGAGAGCGCCATAAAGGGCGAATATGCCGACATGGTGCGCAAGTACTTCATGAAGCTCGTGACGCCCCACGATCACAAGTTCGCGGCGCTCCACGGCGCGGTGTGGTCCGGCGGCTCGTTCGTGTACGTGCCCAAGGGCGTACACCTCTCCATTCCCCTGCAGTCCTACTTCCGCCTGAATGCCAAGGGCGCCGGCCAGTTTGAGCACACGCTCATCATCGTGGACGAGGGCGCGAGCCTGCACTTCATTGAGGGCTGCTCCGCGCCGAAGTACAACGTGGCGAACCTCCATGCCGGCTGCGTGGAGCTGTACGTCAAGAAGGGGGCCAAACTCCGCTACTCGACGATCGAAAACTGGTCGAAGAACATGTACAACCTGAATACCAAGCGTGCTCTGGTGGAAGAGGGCGGCACGATCGAGTGGATCTCCGGCTCCTTCGGCTCCCATGTTGGCTGCCTGTACCCCATGAGCATCTTAAAGGGTGACAATTCCCGCATGGAGTTCACCGGCGTTACGTTCGCCGGTGCGGGGCAGAACCTCGATACCGGCGCAAAGGTCGTCCATGTGGGCAAAAATACGAGCTCCTATATGAACACGCGCTCGATCAGCAAGAGCGGCGGCATCAGCACATTCCGCTCAAGCGTTGTCGTGGAAAAGGGCGCCAAGGGCGCCAAGTCCGCCGTGTCGTGCCAGTCGCTGATGCTGGACTCCGAGTCCCGTTCCGACACCATCCCCGCAATGGACATCCGCACGAAGGACGCGGCCATCGGCCATGAGGCCAAGATCGGCGCGATCAGCAACGAAGCCGTCTTTTATCTGATGAGCCGCGGCATGAGCGAGGAAGACGCGCGCGCGATGATCGTCAGCGGCTTTGCCGACAATGTCTCCAAGGAGCTGCCGGTGGAGTACGCGGTGGAAATGAACAACCTCATCCGGCTCGAGATGAAGGGCAGCATTGGCTGAAAGGAGTTTGGATATGAACGATACGATTTTGATCAACCGGCTCCCGACCCGCACCTGGAACCGGCTGGGTGTGAACGAAACGGCCATCGCCTGGGGGCAGGCCGACGATTTGGGCGAAGAGAAAATCACCGTCGCCGGTCAGACCGAGCGGCTTGAGATCACTGGCTCTGGCGAGCGCGGCGAGAAGACGGTCGACATCCACGCGCCCGCGGGCCAGACCGTTACGGTGTTTGAAACGCTGAGAGCGGAAAAGGGCCTGCTCGTGCGCACGGCGCTCCACGTTGAAAAGGACGCAAAGGTGCGGCTCGTGCAGATTCAGAATGCGGCACAGGACTCGCTGCTCCGTCTGGAGACGAGCGGCGAGTGCGCCGAAAACGGTCAGGTAGAGCTGATCCAGATCCTGTTGGGCCGCGGCGACGTGTACAGCGACGGCCAGTTCGAGCTGAACGGCAATGGCGCGGGCTTCACGGCGGGCATCGGGTATCTGGGCCAGAAACAGCAGACCGTGGACATGAACCTTGTCGTGAACCACTGGGGCCAGAAGACCACGAGCAAAATCAATGCCGCCGGTGCGCTCAAGGACGACGCGCAGAAGATCTTCCGCGGGACCATCGACTTTAAGAAGGGCTCCGCGGGCTCCGTCGGCAGCGAGCAGGAGACGGTTTTGATGCTGGGCGACGGCGTCGTCAACAAGACGGTGCCGCTGATCCTGTGCGCCGAGGAAAACGTCGTCGGCAACCACGGCGCGACCATCGGCGAGCTGGACGAGGACACGCTGTTCTACTTTGAAAGCCGCGGCATTTCCGCAGCGGAGGCGGAAAACATCATGGCCCGCGCCGCCATCGAGCGGCTGGCCCGCACGATCGAGGATGAAGCGGCGCAGGCCGCGATCCTCTCCGAGCTTGAGGAGGTGCTGTAAGATGGCGCATGCATATCGGGACGACTTCCCCCTGCTCAAGAGTCAGGATGTTGCGTATCTGGACAACGCCGCGACGGCGCAGCGCCCGCAGTGTGTGCTGGACGCTGTAACGGAGTTTTATAAAAGTAAGAACGCCAACCCCTTGCGCGGCCTCTATCCCCTGAGCATCGCCGCGACGGAGGCCTACGAAAACGCGCGTGAGGCCGTTCGGTCCTTTCTGAACGCGAAGAGCAGCCGCGAGATCATCTTTACCCGCAACACCACCGAGAGCATCAATTTAGTGGCTTACAGCTACGGTCTCTCCCACGTGAAGGCCGGGGACGAGGTGCTCGTCTCCATCATGGAGCACCACAGCAACCTTCTCCCCTGGCAGATGGTTTGCCGCCAGACCGGCGCGTCGCTCAAATTTATGGAATGCGAAATGGACGGCACGCTGGACTTAAATAAGGTCGAAGCCCTCATCACGCCGAAAACGAAGATCGTCGCCTGCACGCACGTTTCGAACGTCTTAGGCCGCGTAAATCCCATCCGCGAGCTCGCGGCGCTGGTGCACCGCGCCGGCGCGGTGCTGGTCGTCGACGGCGCGCAGAGCACGCCGCACATTCCGGTGGACGTGCAGGCGCTGGACGCGGATTTCTTCGCCTTCTCCGGCCACAAGGTCTACGGCCCCATGGGCATCGGCGTTCTCTACGGACGTGAAGAATTGCTGAACGCCATGCCGCCGTTCCTCACCGGCGGCGAGATGATTGAATCTGTCACCCGCGATGGTGCGGTCTTCGCCGAGCTCCCGCACAAGTTCGAGGCCGGCACGGTCAACGCGGCAGACGCCGTGGGTCTGCACGCGGCCATTGACTATGTCAAGAGCATCGGCTTTACAGCGATGCATCAGCAAGAGGTCGCGCTGACACGCCGCGCGATGGACGCGATCGGCGAGATGCCGCACGTCCACGTGCTGGGCTCGGAAAAGCCCGAGGAGCATTGCGGCATCATCACCTTTACGGTGGACGGTGTTCACCCGCACGACATCAGTGAGATCCTCGCGAGCGACGGCGTTGCCATCCGCGCAGGCCATCACTGCGCGCAGCCGCTTCTGGCCTATTTGAAGCATCCGTCCACCGCGCGAGCAAGTTTCGCATTTTACAACACGGAAGCCGAAGTCGACCGGCTGCTTGACAGCATTTCCACGCTAAGGGAGCGAATGGGTTATGGAAAATAGAAGCTTTTACAATGAAATTCTCACCGAGCACAACCTGCATCCGGAGTTCAAGCACGACCTACCGGACGCCGACATCGTGCTCGAGGGCGTCAACCCGAGCTGCGGCGACGACATCTTCCTCAAGCTGAAGCTTGACGGCGATGTGATCGCGGACGGCGCGTTCGTCGGCGACGGCTGCGCCGTCTCGCAGGCGTCGGCGGACATCATGCTCGGCATGATCGTCGGCAAAAAGAAGGAAGACGCGCTGAAAATGGGCGAGATCTTCCTGAAAATGATCCAGGGCGAGGCATCAGAAGACGAGATCGACAGCCTGGAAGAGGCCTCGGCTCTCCGTGATATCGCCCATATGCCCGCGCGCGTCAAATGCGCGGTGCTCGGCTGGCGCACGCTGAAAGAGGCCCTGCTGGACGGGGACGAGCTGTCGTAACGCTGTCACTCCGTTGAATTTCAAATCAAAATAATAAAAAGAGGTATTTGCCGCAGCATGCGGCAAATACCTCTTTTTAAAAGCAGCTGCGTTCTTGAAAACTGATTGAGCATACTCTCTCCCAGATTTTGAAAATTCAAGCAGATTGATCGTCAAGCTATTCTTATCGGCTCTCGCCGATCCTTCGCCTGACGTTGGAAAAATGTCTGCGTTACACCTTTTGTATCCACAAACATAGTATGATTGTTGGTTTTCGTATCATAGCACGAGTTGACCAGCACTGTCAACCGCCGCATGACCAGAATCGCAGCCCGCGCAGTAAGTGATTTCATCCATGTTGACTTTTACGCCCCGTTGTGTGACACTATAGGCAACAAAATGATCTTGCAAGGAGAACAATTATGGCTGCCACTTCCGTTTCCGCGCGCTTTCAGGAGCTTTTTCCCGAAACGAACCTCATTTCTCTTCTGACCAAGTACGGCGGCGACGCGGACGATATTTTCGAGACGATTCAGGACCGGTACGACGCCCACGAGCAGGAGCCTCTCGTCGGCCTTCTCGGCATCAAAGCCGCGAATATCGACGCCTTTGCCCGCGCCGCCTACTGGGATTTCGTCAGCGACATCCGCGTCAGGTATCTCTCTTCCCTTCCCCGCAGCGAAGCCGCCGCCATCGCCGCCGCAGCCGACGGCCTCATCACGCATCCTGAAAATGACGATATCGACTGGACCCCCGACGAATTCGTCAGCGATTGGAATGATCTGCACCGCGGCGAGGAGCCACTCAAATAACCGGTGCTAAGCTGTATACCATGACAGATGCAAAAGGGCAAGGGAAAAGCGTTGAGGAACTTTTCCCTTGCCCTTTTTTCACTGGTGCTGAAACAGGACAGTGCAAATCGAATGGAAGCCTATATGCAGCACACCATCTGTGGGAAGAAGCTGCAAAACGGTTAAAGGGTCAGATAAAGGGTCAAACAGAAAAAAAGAAGTCCGAAACCTTACGGTTTCAGACTTCTCAGTGGCAGCGGGAGAAGGATTCGAACCCTCACATACGGAGTCAGAGTCCGCTGTGCTACCATTACACAATCCCGCTATATTGCGCTGTTCGCCGCGCTGTGTCGTTCAGCGAACAAATGTTATTATAGCAGGAACTTTGCATTTGTCAACAGGAAATTTTCCAAAAAATCAAAATTTGGAAAATTCCTGCCTCTTCCCCACTTTCCCGTCACATCCAGATGGCGAACAAACGCAGTAGCGGCTCGAACACGCGGCGCAGGACGCTGCGCTTGGCCCACTCCTCCGCCGTGACGAGGTGGCTGCGGTCGACAATCATATCCATGTCCTCAAGCAGCGATTCGATCATCGGCACGCTGTAGACCATCACGCCGCACTCATAGTCGAGCTCAAAGCTGCGGTAGTCCATATTCGCCGAGCCAACAAAGGCTGCTTCGCGGTCGACCATGATGCTTTTTCCGTGCAGAAAGCCAGGGGTATAGCGGTACACCTTTACGCCGTGTTTGAGCAGCTCGCCAAAGTACGACTCCGCCACGCAGTCGGCGTACCAGTGGTCAGGCTTGCCCGGCAGCATCAGCCGCACGTCCACGCCCCCGTCGCCCGCGATGCACAATGCACGCATCAGGCTCTCATCGGGGATGAAGTACGGCGTCGTGATATAAAGGAAGCGCCGCGCGCCGGAGATCATCTGGAGGAACACATCCTCGGCCGGATTGTCGGGGTTGTTCTGCGGTCCGTCGGTAAACGGCTGGCAGAAGCCCTCGCTTTTGACCGGCGTATGGGGGCGGTAATAGTCGTGCTCGTTGTGCATCACGCCGCCGAGGTTCACACACATGCGGATAAAGCTTGCCGTCAGGCCCCAGGCGCCCTCGCCTTCAAGACATACGCCGCTGTCCTTCCAGTAGCCGAAGCGCTCGATGAGATTGGCGTACTCGTCGGCGATGTTCACGCCGCCGGTGTAGGCGACGTCACCGTCGATGCAGGCGATCTTGCGGTGGTCGCGGTAGTTGAAGTACAGGCGGTTCACATACTCGTGCACGGGGTTGAAGATGAATACCTCGACGCCCACCTCGCGCAGACGGTCGATCGTCTCGCCGGAAAAGCGCTTGATGTTGCCGAAGTCGTCGAAAATAATCTTGACCTCAACCCCCTCGCGCGCCTTGGCGCAGAGGATCTTTTCAAGCTCATCCCAGAGCTTTCCCTCAGCCAGAATGAAGTATTCAAGGAAGATGAAGCGCTCAGCCTTGGCTGCGCGGTCGATGAGATTACGCAGCAAAATCGCGCCCTCGGGCAGGTACGTGACGGAGGTATTCTGATAGAGCTGGAAGTCGCGGCGGCAGAGGTAGTTTGCCGTGCGCGACCAAGCGGGCAGCTGGCGCGTGAGCTTGTCGACGGCGATCTCACTGCGCATGCGCACGCTCTCCGGCTCGTCAGGAAAGCGCTTGGTGTTCTGCGGCAGATGGCGCTTCTGCGCCGCGCCGCCCCAGAGGAACCAGAGAATCATACCCACCGGCGGGGCCAGCAAAAGCAGGATGAACCAGATGAGCTTATAGGAAAGCTCACCTGGTTCATTGTAGATATGCACCGCAAGGAACAGCGCGCCAACCTGTACGACGCCGTAGGCCAGCGCCAGATACTCCTGCATAAAGTAGGAGATGGCGACAACAAAGCCGATCTGCACCGCAAGCAGGACGACGACCAGCATGATCCGCAGCGCCGCAGAAATGCGCCGCTCGCCCTTTTGCTGAATCTGGAATCCCTTCATCGCAGTCTCAGTCCCCTCCTGTTGGCTGTTCCCTGTTTTTTGATTTCTGCTTTAATCAGTTTTTCTCGTAGCGCTCGTTCTTCTCGTTCAGAAGCTCGGTCTTGATGTCGTAGAGCTTCTGCGAGAGGTCCACATAATAGTTATGCGGGTTATCGAAGCGCTTGACCTCATCCCAGAGGGTATCGACCTGCTCGGCGCAGTATTTTTTGATCTCCTCGATGCCGGGACGCTTGTAGACGAGCTTGCCTTTCTGGTAGATGGGCACGAGCAGCTCGCGCGCTTCGAAGTGATAGACTTCCTTACGCTTCCACGTGGCGTCGGGGTCGAAGATCTCAAGATTCCGGCTGTCGTCCACGGTCTCGTCGTAGACCGTCAGATAGTCGGCGATGGCCTTGCCGGTGTCACGGCCATAGAAGCGGTAGAGCTTCTTGAAGTGCGGTGTCGTGATCTTGCCGACGTTCTCGCTGATCTTGATCTTGGGGACGATATTGCCGTCCTTGTCCTCCACTGCGACGAGCTTATAGACGCAACCGAAGACCGGCTCGCTCTTGGCGGTAATGAGACGCTCGCCGACGCCGAAGGCGTCGATCTTCGCGTCCTGCATCCAGAGATCCTGAATAAGGTACTCGTCGAGCGAGTTCGAAACGGTGATGGTGCACTCCGTCCAGCCCGCCTCGTCGAGCATCTTGCGCGCCTTGCGGGAAAGATAGGCGATGTCGCCGCTGTCCAGGCGGATGCCGCACTTTTTGATGCCAAGCGGCTTCAAGACGTCGTTGAACGCTTTGATGGCGTTGGGAATGCCGGACTTTAAGGTATTATAGGTGTCGACAAGCAGGACGGCGTTCTGCGGATAGTATTTGCAGTAGGTCGCAAACGCGTCATACTCCGTGTCGAACATCTGCACCCAGGCATGGGCCATCGTGCCGAGCGCGGGCGTGCCGTAGAGCTGGTCGGAGATGGTGCAGGCAGTGCCGCAGCAGCCCGCAATATAGGCAGCACGAGCGCCGTCGATGGCGGCGGCGGAGCCCTGCGCGCGGCGGGAACCGAACTCCATCACGGCGTGGCCCTTGGCGGCGCGGACGATGCGGTTGGCCTTGGTGGCGATCAAGCTCTGATGGTTCACGGTCAAAAGCGCGAACGTTTCAAGCAGCTGCGCCTCGATCGCGGGCGCGCGCACGACGACCATCGGCTCTTTCGGGAAGACGGGCGTGCCCTCGGGCACGGCGTAAATGTCGCCGCTGAAGTGGAAGTTTGCAAGATAGTCGAGGAATTTCTCGCAGAAGATACCTCTCCCGCGCAGGTAGTCGATGTCCTGCTGGTCAAAGTGCAGATCCTCGATATAGTCGATCAGCTGGTCGAGGCCGGCGGCAATGGCGTACCCGCCTCCGTCCGGCACCGAGCGGAAATAAACGTCGAAATAGGTAATGCGATCCTGGAACCCTGCTTTCAAGTAACCATTGCCCATAGTCAACTCGTAGAAGTCGCAGAGCATGGTCATATTGAGCTTCTGATCGGTTTTCATAGTCACCTCATAGTGTCACGGCGCGGACTGTGCCGCGCCTTGTAATAGGTGCATTATATCCTGCATACCAAAATAAAGCAAGGCTTTCCGCCCTTTTTCCGCTTTTTACTTGACTTTATGCACTCTGTCCCCTATGATAAAGGGACTTTCTAAAGAAACGGAGCATCACAATGGGTGTTATTTTAGGCATTGACATCGGCGGTTCGAGCACGAAGATCGTCGGTCTTGCCCCCGATCTTTCCGTCATCGACATGCTGCGCGTCAAGGCTGACGATCCGCTCACCTCGCTCTACGGCGCGATGGGCAATTTCCTTTCCACACATCATCTCCAGCTCTCCGACATCCGCCACATCGCGCTCACGGGCGTAGGCTCTTCGTATGTCGAGGGCGATATCTACGGTGTGAAGACCATCAAGGTCGAAGAATTCCCCTCCGTCGGCGTGGGCGGCCTTGCCCTCTCAGGCAAGGAGCACGCGGTCGTCGTCAGTATGGGCACGGGCACGTCGTTTCTCTGGGCCAACAAGGGCGGAGAGATCCGTCACCTCATCGGCAGCGGCGTGGGCGGCGGTACGCTCGCGGGCCTCAGCTCGCTCACAACAGGCGTGCACCAGTACGCGCTGATCCGCAAGCTCTGCCAGGACGGCGACCTCAGCCACATCGACCTGACGATGGCCGACCTCTCGCGCGAGCAGGTGGGCGATCTGCCGCCCGAGGCCACGGCGGCGAACTTTGCCAAGGTCGCCGACGACGCGACGCCGTCGGACAAGATGCTTGGCATCGTCAACCTGGTGCTCCAGTCCATCGGCACAATGTCGGTGCTCGCGTGCAAGTGCTGCGGCACGGACACGGTCGTCCTCACAGGCGCGCTGACGATGCTGCCGCCGGCAAGGGAGACGTTCGAGCTGTTCAAACAGCTCTACCATGTCAATTTTATTATTCCCGAAAACGCGACGTTTGCTACCGCCATCGGCGCGGCGCTGTACAGCGTGAGAGAAAATTGACGCAAAGCATTTAAAAAAGTGCCTGCCGAATGGCAGGCACTTTTTATTTTCAAACGCTTGTTCCATTTCGCATTTTATGCTACACTGTTCGTGAAACGAGGTGAACGCGATGGACCGCATCATTCTGCACTGCGACTGCAACTGCTTTTACGCCTCCTGCGAGCTTTTGAGCCATCCCGACCTGCGCCAACTTCCCGTCGCGGTCTGCGGCGATCCAACGGAGCGCCACGGCATCATCCTGGCAAAAAATGAACCGGCGAAGCGCTGCGGCGTCAAAACGGCGGAGACCATCTGGAAGGCCAAGCAGAAGTGTCCCGGCCTCATCCTGCTGCCGCCGCACCACCGCCTCTACGCCGAATACTCGAAAAAAATCAATGCCGTCTACGGCGAGTACACTGACTTAGTCGAGCCGTTCGGCATCGACGAGAGCTGGCTGGATGTGACAAATTCCCTCCACCTCTTCGGCGGGGACGCCAGAGCGCTCGCCGACACGCTGCGAGGCCGCATCAAGCGCGAATTTGGGCTGACGATCTCGGTCGGCGTGTCATTCAACAAGGTGTTCGCCAAGCTCGGCAGCGACTATAAAAAGCCTGACGCCACGACCGTCATCGCACGCGACAACTGGCGCGACATCGTCTTCCCCCTCCCCGTTGGCGATCTTTTGTTCGTCGGCCGCAGCGCACAGGAGCTGCTCGGCCGCTACGGCGTGCGCACGATCGGCGAACTCTCAAAATGCAGCGAGGAAATGCTCGAAACCCTGATGGGCAAAATGGGCTCGCAGCTCTACCGCTATGCCAACGGTCTCGACGACTCCCCCGTCCGCGGAGCGGCGGACCGCGGGCCGATCAAATCCGTTGGCAATTCGACGACGTTCCGCCGCGACCTGACGCGCTGGGATGAGGTGCAAAGCGGCATCTCGCTGCTTTCTGACAGTGTGGCGATGCGCCTGCGGCGCTACGGGCTCTACTGCGGCGGCGTACAGGTCGGCATCAAAAACAGCCGCTTTCAGGTCTTTTCGCGCCAGACGACGCTCGACCACAGCACGCACCTGATGCGCGAGATCAACGATACCGCGCTCCGCCTTGCAAAGGACTTGTGGAAAGCACCCGACCCTATCCGGCTCCTCTCCGTCACGGCACTGCATCTGACCGAAGAAGCGCAATCCTACCGCCAGCTCGACCTGCTCGGCACGGACGACACACAGCAGGAAAAGCAGGAAGCCGTCGAATCCGCAATGGATGCCCTGCGCAAAAAATTCGGCCGCGGCGTCATCTCCTACGGTACCGCCGAAGACACCATCAGCGGCGAAAAAATCGAACGGGATTAAATGCGCCGCAGGCTTTCGCGCCCGCAGGCGCGAAATGATCTTAATCGTAAATTCCGACGACATGTGCGTCGGAATTTACTCTTCTCACTCCGCGCGTGTCGCAGCCGCCCCGCAGGCGGCAAGGCACGAAGCGGAGTGCAATTTTATCGGAGAGACGGCTTCGCCATCTCTCCGATAATCTCAAAAGCGGGGATTCTCTTTGAGAGAATCCCCGCTTTTGAAACGTCAGTTTATGAGCCACTCCGGCCTTGACCGCTTCTTGATGCCCGACACAACCCCCATCGCAGCGAACAGCGTCACGATCGACGAGCCGCCGTAGCTGAAAAACGGCAGCGTCAGCCCGATGACCGGCATAAGGAACAAGCACATGCCGAGGTTTGCGATCGTCTGGAAAATGAGCATGCCCGCCATGCCGACGCACACAAGGCTCTCCATGCGCGTCGGCGCTTCGCGCGCGACAATGAGGCAGCGGACAATGATGGCCAGCAGCAGCACGATGACGAGAAGGCAGCCGATAAAACCCAATTCCTCGCCGCAGACGCAGAAGATGAAGTCTGTCTGCCGCTCGGGAAGACTCGACCGGTACAACGACTGCGTCTGCGTGCCGTTGAAGAGGCCCTGCCCCGTCAGCTTGCCCGAGCCGAGAGCGAGCATTCCGCGCGTCTGCTGCCAGCCCTTGCCCTCGGGCTGGTAGCTGTGGTCCAGAATGACCTTGATGCGGTCGTACCAGTCGCCGCGCAGGAGATTGAAATTCCACGCAGCAAGGAATCCGCCTACCGCGCCGCCAAGGCCGAGGAAGATCCAACGCAGCGCAAAGCCGCCCGCAAAGGCCATGCACACAAAGACGAACAGATACACAAGGCCACTGCCCGCATCCTTGGAGATCACATAATAAAAGAGGAACATGATCCCCGCGTGCGCCGTGGGCTGGATGACATTGGAAAAGCGCGTGAGGTCCTTTTTCTCCTGCAGCAGCGCAAGCTGGCGCGCCAAAAGGATAATGAACGTGATCTTCACGATCTCGGCGGGCTGAACGGTGATGGGAAAATTCTCCAAAAAGCCGACGCCGAGCCTTTTGCCGATGTCGTTCACGCCGAGCCAGGCGCGGTTGCCGTTTCGCGTCAGGCCAAAGGGCGTGCGCAGCAGCAGAATGAAGCCGAAGTTGAACGCCAGCAGCCACTTCCATTTTTTTCCGACCTCCGACACGTCGATGCTGGAGAGCAGGAAGTAGAGCAGCACGCCCAGCAGCAAGCCAAATCCCTGAATGGCAACATATTTAAAGGTATTGCGGAAATGCGTGGCGCTCGCGATGAGCACCATGCCGTAGAGCGTGGAAACGGTGCACAGCGACAGCAGCACCATATCCGACTGCCGCACCACGTCACTTAAAAAATCGCGGAATCTGTTCACAGCCTCACGCTCCCTTCGCACAAAGTTTTCGATATATTTTAGCACAATTTTACCCGTCTGTAAACGCACATTTCTCCTTCTTTCCGCAGAAAAGGAATTGTAAAGGCCGGCGCGCTGTGCTATACTATTTGGTAATATGGGTGAAAATGGGGTCAAGGAGGCGAAACCATGCAATTTCTGTCGCACAGCACGCAGGAGACCGAGGCGATCGGCGAAGAGCTTGCCCAAAAGCTCCGCGGCGGCGATGTGCTCGCCTTCACGGGCTCGCTCGGCATGGGAAAGACCGCCTTCACGCGCGGTCTTGCGCGCGGCCTTGGCTGCCGCGGACGCGTCACGAGCCCGACGTTCACCATCGTCAACGAGTACGAGGGCAGAACGCCGCTCTTCCATTTTGATATGTACCGCCTCGGCTCGTCGGACGAGCTGTTCGACATCGGCTGGGACGATTATCTCGCCCGCGGCGGCGTCTGTGCCGTCGAGTGGAGCGAGCGCGTCTCCGACGCGCTGCCGGAGGACACGATCTTTGTCGACATCGCGCGCACAGACGAGCACGAAGACTGGCGCACCATCACGGTCACAGGAGGCAGATTCGCATGAAAATTCTCGCTCTGGAAACATCGGCGAAGAGCGTTTCCTGCGCCGTCGTCGAAGACGGCGCGCCGCTCGCCTCCGCCTATCAGTGCACGGGGCTGACGCACAGCCGGACGCTTCTGCCGATGGTGGATGCGATGCTCAAAAACGCCGATCTGACGCTCGATGATATCAATGCCATCGCCATCGCGGCGGGGCCGGGCTCGTTCACGGGCCTTCGCATCGGCATTGCGGCGGTCAAGGGCCTTGCCTGGGCCGCAGACAAGCCGTGCCTCGGCGTTTCGACGCTCGAGGCCATGGCGCAGAATGCCGCGCACATCGACGGGCTTATCGTCGGCGCGATGGACGCGCGCCGCTCGCAGGTCTATAACGCCGTTTTCGAGGCAAAGGGCGGCGAACTCACGCGCCTGACGCCGGACCGCGCGATCTCGCTCGAAGAGCTCTGCGCGCAGCTTCAAGGCAAGCAGCAGCCCATCACCGTCCTCGGCGACGGCGGCGTGCTGTGCTATCGTTATTTAGAAGAGCACGGCGTCAAGTGCTCGCTCGCGCCCAGTATGCTCCTTTATCAGAGCGCCGTGGGCGTCGGCCTTGCGGCCGAGCGCGCCTATGCGCGCGGCGAGGCCGTGAGCGCGCAGGAGCTTCTCCCCGTTTATCTGCGCCCCGCGCAGGCAGAGCGCCTGAGAAGCTCCAAATTGAACCAGTAAGCAAAAACACATTAAAATATATTTTTTCGGAGGTCAAAGCAATGGAAGCCAAATTCAACGAGAAAGTACACATCATGAACCACCCCCTCGTCGCTCACAAGCTCACCATCATGCGCGATGAAAACACCAGCGTCAAGGATTTCCGCGAGCTCGTGTCCGAGATCGGTATGCTCATCACCTACGAGGCCACGCGCGACCTCCCGCTGACCACCAAGCACATCAAGACCCCCATCTGCGAGATGGACGCCCCCACGCTCGCAGGCAAGAAGTTCGTTGTCGTCCCCATCCTGCGCGCCGGTCTCGGCCTGGTCGACGGCGTGCTGCGCATGGTGCCCTCCGCCCGCGTGGGCCACATCGGCATGTACCGCGATGAAGAGACGCTCGAGCCCCACCCCTACTTCTGCAAGATGCCCAAGGACGTGGCCGAGCGCGACGTGATGATCGTCGACCCGATGCTCGCCACCGGCGGCTCTGCCTGCGAAGCCATCGGCGAGATGGTCAAGCGCGGCTGCAAGCACATCACGCTCATGGTGCTCGTCGCCGCTCCCGAAGGCATCAAGGCCGTTCAGGAGAAGTACCCCGACGTCAACATCTACGCCGGCGCACTCGATGATCATCTCAACGAGCACGGCTACATCGTCCCCGGCCTCGGCGACGCGGGCGACCGCATTTTCGGCACGAAGTAACTGCAATGAAACCGACTTACGTCGCTTTCATTGAGAAAGATTCGCGTCGCTCTGTGCCTCATTGTCTGCACAAGCAGACAATTCGACACTCGCTTTGCGCAAAGAGTAATTCCTGACGCACATGTCGTCAGGAATTACGATTTTAATTGTTTTCCGCCTGCGGGCGGAAAATGGTACGAAGAATCTTCACAATTTTGTCATTGCATTATTGTGTTCCATTCGTTATAATGATTGGGCATTTTCAATAGCACTTTTGCAAATCTGCAAAACCCAATAATTGAGAGGACTGAACAAACAAATGAGTGCATCCAGAGAAAAGAAGAGCCGCCAGGAGAGTCTGGCAGGCGGTTATGTCGATCCCCGGACGAAGCGTGAAAAGGACGAGCAGGCGAAGGATCGCCGCAGCAATGCCCTGTATATCGCCATCGCCGTCATCTTCGTGATCGTCGGTATCGTCGTCACGGTCGCCAACTCCAAGGTGATCGAACGCAACGCCGACGCCGTGACCATCGGCAACGAGACCTACACGGCCGCCGACGTGAGCTACTTCTACAACACCATTTACAGCAGCTTTGTCTCCAAGAACTCCTACTATCTGAGCGTTTACGGTTTGGACACCAGCAAGTCGCTCAAGGAGCAGGACTGCCCCATCAACGGCAGCACCTGGTACGACTATTTCCGCGATCAGGCGCTCGAGAGCCTCAAGTCTTACGCCCTGCTCGCGCAGAAGGCGGAGGCCGAGGGCTTTGACGGCAGCGAGGAAGTGGAGCAGTCCGTGCAGGATACGTTTGCCGATCTGGACGCTGCCGCCGCTTCCGCCGGTTACACCCGCGCGCAGCACATCAAGGCCGTCTGCGGCCCGCTGGTCAACGAGAAGGTCTTCGAGCGCAACATCCGCATGATCGCGCTCGCGCAGGCTTACTCCGACAGCTACTCTGACTCCCTGTCCTACACCTCCGACGAGGTGCAGGCCGCTTACGACGCTGATCCCAAGAGCTATCAGAGCGCCGACATTGAGTACATTCTCTTCACCTCCGCTGTCGGCGACGACGCAACGGACGAAGAAAAGGCCGAGCTTCTCGAGCAGGCCAAGCAGAAGGCCGAGACCGCTCTCTCCCGCTATGCGCAGGGTGAGACGTTCGACACCATCGGCGAGGATATGGAAGGCTCCTATGCGCACATCGGCTATGCTGAAAACGGCGCTTCCGATATGCTGACCTGGGCATTTGACGATGCCCGTCAGGAGGGCGACACCACCGTCGCCGCCTATGGCGAGAAGGGTTATTACGCTGTGCTCTTCCACTCCCGCAGCCGCAACGACTATCACACGGTTTCCGTGCGTCATATCCTTGTTGACAGCGAGGAGAAGGCCAACGAGCTCCTGCAGCAGTACAACAACGGCGAGAAGACCGAGGACGCCTTCGCCGCGCTGGCCGTCGCCAACTCCACCGACCCCGGCAGCGCCAGCAACGGCGGCCTGTACACCGATATCTACCGCGGCCAGATGGTCAGCGAGTTTGAGGATTGGTGCTTCGATCCCTCCCGTCAGGCGGGCGACACCGGCATCGTGCAGACGAGCAACGGCTATCACGTGATGTACTTCGTCGAGACCAATCCCCAGCCCTACTGGTACTACAAGGCTGACCTTGATCTCAAGAACGACGCTTACGACGAGTGGTACGCTGCCATCACCGATGGTGTGGAGACCGAGCAGCTTGACGGCATGAAGTACGTCGGGTAAATCTCCCTACTTACGACAAAATAAGCTGCCGGTTTCTGACCGGCAGCTTATTTCTTTTTGATTCTGACTTTTGAGGCGACACTATGGACAATCAGTTTTTACGCACGCAGATGCTGCTCGGCGGCGACGCGATAAATCAGCTACACCGCAGCCATGTGGCCGTGTTCGGCCTTGGCGGCGTGGGCAGCTATGCGGTCGAGGCGCTGGTGCGCTCAGGCGTCGGCGAGCTGACACTCATCGACGATGACACTGTCAGCCCCACGAATTTGAACCGTCAGCTCGAGGCACTGCACTCCACCGTTGGCCAAAATAAAACCGACGCGCTCGCCGTGCGCTGCCGCGACATCAACCCCGATGTCAGACTGCACCTCATCTGTGCGCGCTACGACGCCGCGCACCGCGAGGACTTCTTCACCGCGCGCTACGACTACATCCTCGACGCGATCGACACGGTGTCGAGCAAGCTCGACCTCATCCAGACGGCGCAGGCTCGAGGCATCCCCATCCTCTCCGCCATGGGCACGGGGAACAAGCTCGACGCCTCGCAGCTGTGTATCACGGACATCTCCAAAACGCGCAACTGCTCGCTTGCGCGCGTGATGCGCAAGGAACTGCGCGACCGCGGTGTCAAGCACCTGCGCGTGATCTACTCCCCCGAGCTTCCCGCCAAGCCCGAGGCGCTGGAAGCGCCCCCACCGGGCCGCCGCAGCGTACCGGCAAGCCTCGTCTGGGTCCCCGGCTGTGCGGGACTGATGATGGCGGGCGACGTCATCCTGACGCTCGCCGGATGCAAAAAAGAGAAAGAAGGCGGCAGCCAATGATTTTGACCGGTACCATCGTCAATTCCGCCGCGATCGTCGCGGGCAGCATCGCCGGACTTCTGCTCGGCAAGTTTATCCCCGAGCGCTTCAGCGACGCAATGGAAAAGGGCGCGGCGCTCTGCGTGCTCTACATCGGCGTGGATGGCATGCTCGCGGGCGAAAACACGCTCGTCGCCATCCTTTCGATCTCGATCGGCGCGATCCTCGGCGAACTTTTACAGCTCGATGAACACATGCATCAGCTCGGCGACTGGGTCGAGCGAAAATTTGGCGGAAAAGGGTCGAAAACCTCGCTTTCCGATGGATTTGTCACCGCCTCGCTCCTCTTCTGCGTGGGCGCAATGGCCATCATGGGCGCACTCGACTCCGGCCTGACCGGCGACCATTCGACGCTCTACGCCAAGGCGCTGCTCGACGGCATCATTTCTGTCGTCTACGCCTCGACCCTCGGCATCGGCGTCGCGCTTTCAGCTATCCCTATCTTCCTCTATCAGGGTGCCATCGCGCTGGGTGCGTCGTTCCTCGCGCCGTATCTCACAGAAGCGGTCATCCTCGAGATGAAGTGCGTCGGCTCGATTCTCATCCTCGGCCTATCGCTCAACATGCTGGGCCTGACGAAGATCAAGGTGATGAACTACGTCCCCGCCGTGTTCCTGCCGATTCTATTGTGTCGGTTTCTGTAAGCAAAAAGAAGCGTTCCATCGAATGATGGAACGCTTCTTTTTTACTCTTCCAAAATGAGCGGCAGGGCGCGGACGCAGCAGTGCTTCATGTCGACATGGCTGTCATCCAAAAAGCCGACGCCTTCGGCTTTCAAAAGCTCGACCTGACGGTTCGCACCGCCGAAAGCGAAGGCGCTTGACACCTCCCCGTCCCGCTTAACAACGCGGTGACACGGGATGACGCCCGGCTCTGGATTCACGTGCAGCGCGTAGCCCACGACGCGGGCGAGGCGCTTGTTGCCGATCGCCGCGGCAATCTGGCCGTAGGTCGCAACGCTTCCGCGCGGAATGAGCCGCACCGCCGCGTACACTTTGTCAAAGGTCGTCATGCTTCTCCCCTCTTTTTGAGCCGGCGGGCGAGCAGCAGCCCGCCCACGATCAGGACAAGATAGAATAGATAGTAGGGCCAGTCGTGCCGCAGCCATATCCCCGCGCTCTCCCAAACGATCGGCCAGTCGCCCCCGTCCGCATACTCTCTCGACGTCGACCACAGATCCACCAGATAACCAAGCATAGAGGCCAGGCGGGCAATCGCCAGCGCCGCACCGGCTGCGGCAATGCCAAAACAGATCGGTCTGCCGCGCTTTTTCCAAACCGTACAGGCCAGCACAGCGGCGGCTATCGCCATTGCACCAAGGACGAAGTGCAGCGCCGTATACGACTCGAATCCCGTCCGCGCAACGCTCCACACCGCTGCCATCACAACAATTGTCATCACCAGCAGCAGCGCATCGCTGAATATACCGCTCCGCCCGCGCGTATCGCCACCCTGCTTCTGCTCGGCTGCCTGCGGCGCGTCCTCCGATCTTTCCCAGATCAGATAATCCGTCGTCACACCGAAGTACGTGCAGATGGCGCGCAGCTTGTCGAGGTCGGGCGTCGAGTCGCCGCATTCCCATTTGCTGATGGCCTGCCGCGAGACATCCAGCTCCGCGGCGAGCTGCTCCTGCGATAAACCGCGCGATCTGCGCAACAGCTGTAATTTTTCTCCCAGGGTCATGTATTTGTCCTCCGTTTGCTTTGATGCGCCCAGTATAGCCGACTGCGACGAAAAGCGCCACCAGTCAAGGCTTGCAAGTCCGCAACCAAACGTGGCAAAGAGGATTTAGTCCGCTTTTTTCTTGTTCTTTCCAAACAGCGCGCCCACGTCGACCTCCACCAGCACAAGGCTCGCGAGCATCAGCGCCGAGCCGATGTAGCCCTTGACGCCGATGCGCTCACCCAGCAGAAAGAACGCAAAAATCGCCGAAAACACAGGTTCGAGCGTAAAGATGAGACTCGCGCGGCTCGCCGTCGTGTGCTTTTGATAAACGCTCTGGATCACAAGGCAGACGCCTGAACACACGATGCCGAGAAACAGCGCCGCCGCCCAGACCTTTGCCGTACCCGGCAGTGCAGGCGTCTCCAAAAATACGGAGAGCATCAGCATCACCACGCCGACGACGGCAAGGTCGCACACGCCGAGCGCCAGCGGGTCGACCTTTTCATTCGCCACGGCCTTTTCCGTGACCATCAGGTCGACGGAGTAAAACACCGCTGCGAACAGGCAGATGATATCGCCGAACGCGGGCTTGAGCGTCTCGTTCAGCGTCATCAGCGCTAAGCCGATAAGACATAAGATCATCGAAACGCCGAATTTCTTCTCCGGCTTTTTGCGATACACGATAAATTCCAAAATCGGCGTCGTCACGACCGAAAGCGCGCAGATGAAGCCCGCGTTCGACACGGATGTGTAAATGACACCGTAGGTCACGCTCGTGTACACGACGACGAGCGAAAGGCCCACTACAATGCTGTACTTGACGGTCTCGCGGCTCGCGTGGAAGACATTTTTGCGAAACACGAATCCCAGCACAACAAACGCCGTCAAAAAACGGAAGGCATTGAGCGTCAACGGCTGCATATCCCTCAGGCAGATCGCCGTCAGGCAGTTGGAAATGCCCCAGAAGCTCGTCGCCAGCAGCAGCATGAGATCTGCCCTGCGCTGATGTTCCATTGGTTTTCCCTCTCTCTTCTTAAAATCTCTCTTCTCTCATTTGTCAAACGGGCGCCTTGCGGCGTCCGTTTGATTAGTTGATTTTACCATGTCTATTAGGTTTTCGCAAGTGGCATGAGAAAAGAAAATGTAAGAATATAGATGCGCACGCTTCGCTCTTTTTATTCACCAAAACCGCGGAGAGAGGCGGGATTTCCCGCCTCTCTCCGCTCCGCATCAGATCTTCTGCACCGGCGGCAAAAAGCCGCGCTTCGCATTCTCATCTGTGTCGTCCGACTCGTCGTAGGCATCGTACGGCGCGGACGGGTCGTGCACTTTCTTCTTGAATGGCGAGCAGAGCTTATCGCGGTGCGCAAAGGCGAAGTAGAGATCGTCCGTCCAGCCGGTGTGGCCCGTCAGGATGACGGGCCGCAGGCCGCGCGTGCGAAGCTTCTGCTCCAACTCCGCCAGCGACTTGACTGCGAGCTTGTTGCTCTCCGCCAGCGCGGAAATGAAGCTATAGCCGCCGTCCGCGCCGAACCAGATCGTATCGCCCGTGAAGAGGTACCTGTCGTCAATGAGGTACACCATATGCCCCCACGTGTGGCCAGGGACCAAAAAGCATTCGATCTTAATGCCGTCGATCTCGAAGACCTCTCCGTCGTGCAGCAGCACCTTTTCGTTGTTGATCGTCACCTGCGGCAGCTTGTAGAGGTGGTAGATCACCTTGCGGTGCACCTCGCCGGTGAGATATTTGTTCTCGATCTCGCCGATATAGAGCTTCGCGTCCCGGAAAAGGCCGGGGCTGTCCGCCTCCACCGCGCCGACATGGTCGGTGTCCTGATGGGTGATGAGGATATGGCGGATGGACTTCGGGTCGATGCCGAGCCAGCCCATCTTTTCCTCAAGACGGTCGTAGTTGTAGCCCGCGTCGACCATGATGATCGTCTCGCCCTTGCGGTAGAAAAAGATGTTCGCCACCCATTCGCGCACGCAGGCGACATGTTCATCGACCCAGCCGGTGTTCAGCGGCTTGAAGATCTCCTTGCCGCGGTACATCTTGCTCATTTCCTTTTTCTGAAATTCGGTAGCTTGCTTGGACACGGCCGATTCCCCCCTGTTTTGATTTTTAGTTCAACATCTCTAACTCCAAGTGATAAAAAGCCGCACGCGGCGTTCACGCCCGCGGAAACAGCTCTTCGCACGCGCCGCGCGTCAGCGTTTCGAGCACCTGCGGATACAGCGCGCCGATCTGCTCCTGATGCGACACCGTGAGGATCAGGCCGCGGATCGTCGCAGCGGCGAGCGCGATACCGCCGCGCGGGGTCAGGCCGCTCTCTTCCAAAAGGTCGCGGATATGTACCTCGTCGCTGTGGTAGTGCTCGGCTTTCACCTGCGCGGGGATGCGGCGCAGCAGATAGGCCGAGTCCTCCTCGATGAATTTCATCGCACCGATCTCGGATAAGCGGCTGCAGGCCGTGAGCAGCACGTTTGCGATGCGCTCGTCGGGCGGCAGCTCTTTGCCCTCCTCCAGCGCCTGCTCGGCCACCTGATAGACCTCGCTGTGGATATCCTCCAGCACCTCGAAAAACAGCAGTTCTTTGGACGCGAAGTATTTATAGAACAGTCCCTTCGAGATGCCCGCCGCCTCGGTGAGCTGCTCGACCGAGGTCTTGCGCAGCCCCAGCGTGACGGCGCAGCGGCGCGCCTCTCGCAGCAGCGTTTCGCGGATGGCAGCGTTCTCTTCTGCGGAAAAGGCCATTGGCATTCCCTCCTTTGTTGAAATTTTTGACCATCTTGGTTTATTGGTCATATTGTAGCATATCCATCGCCGTCTGGCAAGAAAAAAAGGATCCCATTCCTTTATAAATACTGAATAAGACCACAGCTTTTATCAATGCACTGCGTTATATATGTGCAGCACAGCCGCTAGGCCGGTATGGATGCGCACATCTCCCAGCCCTTTGACGTCAAGACGCTCTGCATCTGCCTTGCGGCGGCTGAAGAACAAGCAGTAAACGCAAAAAAGAGGACATTCCGATTCTTTTCGGAATGTCCTCTTCCCTTTTCTTGTCACAGCAGGCCGTAGACCTCGTGCAGATCCCTGATCTCGTGGTCGATGCGGTAACCCTCCGGCGCTTTGATTCCCTCGGGATTGTACCAGCAGGTCACGATGCCCGCGTTGTCGCCGCCGCGGATATCACTCGTGAGCGAATCGCCGACGATCATCGTCTCGCCCTTCTCGACCGGTCCGATGGCGGCGAAGACCTGGTCGAAAAACTCCTTTTTCGGCTTCTCCGCACCAAGCTGCTCGGAGAGGAACACGCCGTCCATCAGCGCACCGAGGCCGGAGCGCGTCAGCTTCTTCGTCTGCGCGACGACCGTACCGTTCGAGACGACGCACTGGCGCACCTTGCCGCGCAGCGACTTGACGATCTCATAGCTGTCGTCGCGGTAGACGATGGTGTCGCCCAGACGCAGCTGATAGGCATCGTTAAACTGCGGCGCGAGGGAAACGTCGATGCCCTCCTCCGCGAAAAACTCCTCAAAGCGGCCGACGAGCACCTGCGGCTTCGTGATCTCGCCGCGCTCGAGTTTTTCCCAGTATTTCATATTCAGGACGGAATAGCGCGCGACCTGCTCATCCGAACATTCGCCAAGGCCGAACTCAACAAAAAGGCTCTGGATGGCGGCGCGCTCGGCGGCATCAAAGTCTAAAAGCGTGCGGTCCACGTCCCACAAAATCGTTTTGATCATAAGATATCTCCAAAAACAGTCAAAATTACTCTTTTTCCGCGTGTGCGGCGAGAACATCATACCACAGCAGGACTACGCCCGCAACGCCGATTTTCCGCCGCTTGCGGGAAAGATCATACCGTGGTAGAATAGCGGCAATCATTTTTGACAGAAAGGGACTGTTTCCTATGAATATCACCGTATATCTCGGTGCGAGCAGCGGCAACGATCCGACGCTTGAGACGTCCGTGCGCGCACTGGGCCGTCTCATCGGCAAGAGCGGCAACGCCCTTGTCTACGGCGGGTCGAAAAACGGCCTAATGGGTGCGCTCGCTGAAAGCGTGCTGCGTGCGGGCGGCGAAGTGACCGGCGTGGAGCCGCAGTTTTTCATCGACAAGGGCTACGAGTATGACGAGATCACGACGCTCATCGTCACGCGCGACATGACCGAGCGCAAGACGAAGATGATCGAGCTCGGCGACGCGTTCATCGCCTTCCCCGGCGGCACGGGCACGCTCGAGGAGATCAGCGAGATCATGTCAAAGGTGTCGCTCAAGCAGCTCGCCGCGCCGTGCATCCTCTATAATCTGAACGGCTATTACGACCACTTGATAGCCCTGCTCGCTCACATGATCGACATGGGCCTCTCCACGCCCGAGCGGCAGGAGGGCATCTACTTTGCCGAAACGCTGGACGACATTCGCGCGATCTTGAAGATTTGAGAAAAGCCGCCTTCGGCGGCTTTTCTTTTTGTGCGGCGCTTGACAGGCCTCCTTCGCTGCGGTATGCTAAAAGAAACTTAAAGTTACTCACTGTGCTGCAACCTAAAGCGCGCTTTCATTTCAGGAGGATTTCATGGTCTACACAGTCGGCGAGATGGCGAAAAAGCTGGACGTCCCCGCTTCCACGCTGCGCTATTACGATAAGGAGGGTCTGCTGCCCTTTGTGGAGCGCTCGTCCGGCGGCATCCGCATGTTTCAGGAGTCGGACTTCGAGTGGTTACAGGTCATCGGCTGCATGAAAAAGGCCGACATGTCCATCAGGGACATCCGCCAGTACATCGAGCTTGCCCTGCGCGGCGACGACACCATCGACACGCGCCTCAAGATGTTCACGCACCAGCGCGACGTGCTGCTCGCGCAGATGGAGGAGATGCGCCACACGCTCGAGACCGTGGAGTACAAATGCTGGTATTATGAAACTGCAAAGGCCGCGGGCACGATCGACGTCCCAAGGGATATGGCGGACGAGGACGTGCCCGAGCGCTTCCGCGCCATCCGGCGCGAACTCAAGACGATTCCGCAGGAGTAAAGGTAAACTACTTTTCTGCCGGCAAGCAGGAAAAGGATAAGAATAGGAAAGTAAACTATGGATCGGATCAAGAAGAATTTTGGCTTTGGCTGCATGCGCCTGCCGATGATCGGCGAAGAGGTGGATATCGAGCAGACCAAGCAGATGGTGGACGCGTTTTTAGACGCAGGCTTCAACTATTTTGACACTGCGCACGGCTACATCCAGGGCAAGAGCGAAAAGGCGCTCAAGACCTGCCTGACAAGCCGCTATCCGCGCGAGAAGTACATCCTGACCGACAAGCTGACGGCGAACTGTTTCAAGACCGAGGCAGACATCCGCCCGTTTTTCGAGAGCCAGCTCAAGATCTGCGGCGTCGAGTATTTCGACTTCTATCTGATGCACGCGCAGGGTCTTGTCAACTATGACCACTTCAAGGAGTGCCGCGCGTATGAGACGGCGTTCGCGCTCAAAAAAGAGGGCAAAATTCGCCACGTCGGCATTTCCTTCCACGACCGCGCCGAGGTGCTCGAGCGCATTCTGACCGAGTATCCCGAGATCGAAGTTGTCCAGATCCAGTTCAACTACGTCGACTACGACGATCCCGCGGTGCAGAGCCGCAAGTGCTATGAGGTCTGCCTCAAATTCAATAAGCCCGTCATCGTCATGGAGCCCGTCAAGGGCGGCAACCTCGTGAACCTGCCTGAGAACGCAAAGGCCGTGCTTGAAGACCTGCACGGCGGCAGCCCCGCGAGCTACGCCATCCGCTTTGTCGCGGGCTTCCCCGGCATGATGATGGTGCTCTCCGGCATGAGCAACATGGAGCAGATGCAGGACAACATCTCGTTCATGCGGGACTTCAAGCCCCTCGACGAGACCGAGCGCGCCGCGGTGGAAAAGGTGCAGGAGATCTTCCACAGCAAGGACCTCATCCCCTGCACGGCCTGCCGCTACTGCACGGACGGCTGCCCCAAGCACATCTCTATCCCTGACCTCTTCGCCATTATGAACGCCAAGCAGATTCACCACGACTGGAACGCGGACTGCTACTATGAAGATGTCCACACCGCGCCGGGCCGCAAGGCGTCCGACTGCTTAAAGTGCGGCAAGTGCGAAAAGGTCTGCCCGCAGCACCTCCCCATCCGCAAACTGCTCGAGCAGGTCGCGGCAGAATTTGAAAAGGCCCCCGCAGCGAATTAAGCTCAAAATGTAAAATGCAGCACCGGCGAGAGAAAGATGGAAAACTCTCGCCGGTGCTGTTTGCTTGCACTGATCCTTGATCTTTATCATAACACCGCGCCGCGGTGTTTTTCTTGGTCTGCCGCTTTGGCCGTTCGGCGAGGTGGACAGTGGACCCCAGAATTTTTTGTTTGTCGCCCTTTGTTTTAGGCTATGGCTGAAGTATAACGTGGATTCTTTAAGCGAACCTAAATTTGGTGTAAATAAAGTATGAACAATTCTCGTGTCGCGCGGGAAAAATATATGTAAAAAAGCGGCGCATTTTGCGTAAATTTTCGTTTCTTCCTTGCAATAACTGCTCCTTCGGCGTATAAAAAAGTAAATTTTGTCGATTTCTTAACAAATTTGCGGCGAAATTCATACCTGCGGCTCACCTCGCACGCGATCTTGCCGCGCGCTGCTCCTCCACATTCCGAAAGAGAGCGGCGGCACCATCGGATCAAGGGAGAAAATCATGCAGAAAAAACGAGTGCCCAGCCTGATTTTAGTCGCATTTGCAGCCGTTCGAACAGGTCGTTTTGCGGATGAGACGCGCGTGAATGAGCTCCATGCCGGCAAAATCCGGATTACAGAGCGCGGGCATGACCTCGAGAAGGTCGTGCTTTTTGGCGAATTCCGCGGTCGGACAGGCGGTGAACTCATAGTAGATGGGCTGATCCTTGTCAAACGGCGCGACGTGCATCTCAAAGTCGCCCCACTTGTCGCACTGTTTTTTCGCGTTCAAAAACGCGCGGTGCAGGAGCTTTTTGCAAAGCGGCTTGTTGATGTCGATGAATTTGAGCTTGCTGAGCTTTCGGAACGACGGCAGGAAGAGGTTCCCTCCATCTCCTCGATCTCTTGAAGGCTTGTCACGTCCTTGCAGACGACGTAATACGCCATCAGCGCGATGCAGTCGTAATTGCCGCCCGGGCCGTTGTGAAAGTTTTTCTTCCCGCCAAGGTCGGTGCGCCAGTCGCTCAAAAAGTCGACATACTGCATCTGCACGCGCTCCCAGACGGCTTCGCGCTGCGATTCCGGATAGTGGTGCGCGATCTTCTCCCGAATTTCCGCCTTGCAGGGCTTTGAATAGATCACATGGCAGGTGCGGTCAAATTGCAGCTGATCGTCGTTCATTGTCTTCCCTCCCGTATTTTTTACGCTTGCCGATATCAGAGCGTCGGTTTGCCGTGAGGTCTTCTCCCCTGTCTTACGCTCGCTGCGCTTTTTTCATCGTCACGAGCAGCCCGCCGAACATCCAGACGTTGCCGATGGCGAGCCACGCGCAGCGCAGGGCGTTGCCAAGCGGCCGGTTGCCGAGCAGCGCCGCGAGAAAATACACGAGCATGCCGAACGCCATAGAGAAGACGCAGCACCACTTCAGATACGGTGTCAGCCCCTTTCGGAATGCGACGATCTGCGTCATCACCAGCACAAAGAAGAAGATCCAGAACAGCACGAGCGGCGGCATCAGGAAGTATGCGCTGTACTGCGTCAAAAGTGCTTCGGAAAGCCCGTGTTTCATCAGAAACACCGCCGCGCACACCGATGGAAGCCGCACGCGCAGAACATCAGGTAGCCGAAAATGCCGGAGCGGCAGCGGTGCGCGTATTTCGGCGACTTCGCCGCCATCAGGCGGTAAACACCGAAGCAGGCAAGTCCCTCAAGCACCACGCCGAAAAGCCCCAGCAGCGCTGCGGCAAAAAGGCTGCTGTCCGAGATAGAAGTATAGGCCGATAGCATCTGTAGAACGCCTTCAAGCGCCTTGTCCTCCACGCCCTAGCCGAGGATCAGGTCACCGGCGAGGTGCAGAACGGACGCAAAAAGGCCGATGGTCAGCAGCTTTTTGATGCGCGGCCAGTCAAGCTCACGCGAGATGCCGATGTCATTGAAGTCACTCATGCTTTTTATTCTCCTTTGCAAAGTCGAGGCGGACGATCTGCATGTTCATCATGCCGTCGCCGACCTTCGATAAAAAGCGGAAGAATTTCCGTACATTTTGATTCCTCAAGTCGTTGTAGCCCAGCATGTAGCCGCGCGAGGACACACGCAGCCTATCGCTCCACGCCGAAAGCTCGCGCCTTGCGTCGGTGACGGCGAAATACGCGCCGACGTCCTTGATCTCCGCGTCCTTGAGCCATGTTTTGAGCATCAGCTTGACCGCCTTGCGGTTCGCCGCGTCGAAGACGAGCTTGCCGCCTGGGAACGCCTCCGCCATCGCGCACACGAGCGCTTTGACCTGCGGCGTGAGGAAATAGTAGAACACACCCGCGGCGAAGAACACCGCGCCGCCGCTCGCGTCGATCTCGCGGAACCATGAGGTGTCATTTAAGTTGCAGGGGATGTTTTTCTCGCGCTCGAGCGCAGGCAGGAGCGCATCGCGCACGGCGATGACATCGGGAAAGTCGAGGTTGTAAATTTTGCACGTGCCGTTGTCACAGGCGCGGCCCGTGGCGTCCAGCCCGCAGCCGAGGTTCACGACCGCCGCGTTTGGGTGCGAGCGCAGATAGTCCCGCACCTCGCAGGCGAGGTCGCTCTGCCGCATGGCGCACTCTAAAAAGCCGAACTGCTGCATCATGCTCTGCGACCTTTTCGCGAGCGTGGAAAAATCGTAGTCGATCTCTTCGATCAAGCGCATGGCCGTCTCGTCGCGGAACAGGTTCGGGTAGAGCTCCGAGCACATCTTGCGCCCGTAGAGCGGGATGACGAGCGTCTCCTGCACGGTGTTTTTCTCAATGTGGTACTTCATCGGTCTCTCCTTTCATTTTCCCGCGAGCTTCAGGCAGAAGTCGCAGCACTCATTCCCGCGGCCGAGCGTCTTTGTGCGGTGCCAGACGAGCTTCGGGTGCAGGTCGTCATAGGCGATGTCGTCGCTGTCGCAGAAGCAGGGGCAGAGCTCCGGACAGCCGTGTTCGACACAGGTGTCGTGATAGGGGCACTTCGTCATATCGATGCGCCAGACGCCGCCGGAGGTCTGATACTCCGTGGCCGCAAAGCCCGCCGTCTCGCCGTAGAATTTTGGCATCAGCTTGCTGAACAGCACCGGAGGCAGCCGGTAGATCCCCGGCACACGGAGCAGCTTGAGGATGGTCTTTCTCATCGTCTGCGCGTGCTCCGCCACATAGCCGTGGACGGTTTGCAGCGCCTCGTCCTTGGGCATGACGGTCTGCAAGGTCTCGTAGGCAGCGATGCCGGGCAAAATTTGACTTTCCAAATGGAACTGTTTTTCTTTCGACGCATTCAGATGCATTGAGCGCAGGCGCGACAGCTTCTCGTCCAGCAGCCGATTCAATTCGACGCTCTGTTCTGGGAATTGCTGCGCGACAGTCTCGCGGAACGCCGCAATGATGTAGTTCTCCTTCACGCTTCTCCCCTCACTTTCGCAAAAACGGCAGCGGCGGCAGCTCGTTTTGCTCGATGATGCGATCCAGCATCGCCGCAAAGCCCTGCGGGTCGCGAATTTGATACTGCATGTGGTTATGATCTCATCCATGGGCGAAACAAATTCCGTCTCCGGCTCGCTGGGGTTGAAGCCGTCGTAGGCGACGAGCACAACGTGATACCGCTCCGCCAGTTTTTGGGCCGTGGGAAGCATGCCAAGGTAGCTCACGCCGCCGCCATGCAGCATGACCATGAGCTCGGAGTGCTCCTGTCCGAATTCAAAATACTTCACGTGCTCTTCTCCTTCCCAACGATGCTCTTGACGAGCGCTGCCCAATCCTGCGGGTGGCAGGCCAGCAGCTCTTCGTGCTGCATGTCCTGCTCGTGGATGACAGGATGCGCAAAATGCTGCTCATAGCGGGCGCGGTACTTTTCGCCCATCTTGAGCGCGTAGAAGATATGAATTTCCGTCCCCGGCACGTCGAGCTTGTCGGGCAGCGGCGTAATGAGGTCGGAATAGAACTGATTCTTGCAGCTCTGCTGCGTCAAATAGGGCCGCGCCCCGCCGAGTATCCGTAGGAACGCCGCGCCGTAATCACCCATCTGCCGCATCTGCTTTTCCACGCGCTTTTGCAGAAGCGGCGACTTGAACCTGCCGTCGCGCAGCATCGGGAACATCAGCGACAGCAGAAGATTCGTCTGCAATTTTGCCGTGAATTTCGAGGACTGGTCCAAGTCTGAGCTGCCGAGGATGCCGTAGTCCATGCGGATGTTCCCACTTGCGGCCAGAAGGCCAACAAACGAGCCGCCGAGCGAGCAGCCGTAGGCTGCGCGGATGTGCCCGCCGCAGTTTACCTTGAGGTAGTCCTCGATCTTCGCCGTCTCTTCGAGCATCGTGGGGAATTCCGTCCGTTCGGTCTCATCAAAGCCGTCGTAGCTGACGCAGAACACGCGGTACTCGTCAGAGAGCAGCGGGATCACGTGGCCGAAGTTGCCCTTCCAATGGCAGCAGGTGCCCGGCAGCAGCAAAATGACCGGTGCGTTTTCTTCGCCGAACGCATAAACCTTCATCGCTCCTGACCTCGCTTTCTCACTTTTGTGCCGTGATGCAGAGCCAGCCCTTTTCGCTCTTGTGAATTTGAATATTGCGGAATCCGGCCTGCTCCAAAATGTTCTTGAGTTGAACGTCTTTATAGATCGTCATGCCGTCGATCTTCTCCGTCCACTTCTCGTCTTTTTTGTTGTCGCCGCCGCACTCGTTGCAAATCAAAAACGTGCCGTCCTGTTTGAGCACTCGGTGGACTTCCCGAAAACTCTGCAAAAGGTCCGGCCAGAAGTAAATTGTCTCAAATGCGGTGACCAAATCAAACTGGTTCGCCGCAAAGATGAGGTCCGCGACGTTCCCCTGCAAAATGACGCAGCGGCCATTCAAAATGGCGTCCTCGTTGACCTTTTTCGCCTTTTCGACGCTGACGGGCGAATAGTCGACGCCTTTGACCTCGCCGTTTGGGCACTTTTTGAGCATCGTCCTGATGTTCGCGCCTCCGCCGCAGCCGCAGTCCAGGATGCTTGCGTCCTTTGCGATCTCGGCAAATTGCAATCCCCAATCCGCGAGCGCGCGATGGCCGACGTTCATCATCGAGAGCATCAGCTTCCCGCCAAGGCCCTCGGGCTTGCGGGTATTTTCAAAAAACGACATGCTTTTTTCTCCTTTTTGCTCACTTGACCCACATCACAAGAAGGCCCGTGAGCACGCTGATGATGACGAGAAACAGCGAGCCTGGGAAGAGCATCCCCTTCACGTGGAACCACTTCTGCGCGTAGGCCTTGTCCATGTGCTCGGTCCCCGGCAGGCGGAATACTTTCAGATGCGCGAACAGCACCCAGTCGAGGAAAAACGTGTCCCACGCGCCGACGATCAGAAAGAGGATGGCCGCGAATTCCGCACCCGTCCAAAAGCTGTCCGCCCCGGCAAGGATGGCCCCGTACGTCAAAAGCACCGCGAACAGCACGATGCCAAAGCCCTTGAACGTGATGGTGCGGCCGCTGAGCGGCGCGACCGGAACGTGCTCGTGCGTCTTGAAATATTCCTCCTGAATATCAGGCGGATAGTTGTGCACGCCGATCTCCGGGTGCTTGATGGTAGGGATCATCACCATTGCCGTGAAAAGCGCCGTAAAAACGACCGCTTCGATCCAAACCGTACTCCAAATCATGGATATTCCTCCTCACTTTTTCTCCAGCACAACGATGCGGTTGGAGATATTGCTGACCGCCGGAATCTTGCCGAGCAGCTTGTAGATGGACACAAATTCCGCCATGCCCTCGCACAGGCTGTGCTCTTCGACAAAGCGGAAATCCGGCAGCAGCGCGGCGAGCGCCGCGCCGTTTTTAACGCCCCAGCTGAATTTTGCCTTGCTCGCCTCGATGGACTTCTCCTTAAAGCGCTTCACGACCATCGGGTCCATCGTCTCGACAAGCACCGTCGCGCGGTCAAAGCGCGCCGCGATGACGTCGAAGATGCGCTTGACGTCGCTCTCCGATAAGTACATCGTCAAGCCCTCGATGATGACGAGGACGTCCGTGCTCGTCCCCTTGATCTCGCCGCCCCAGTCGTCCATCGCGGACATGGCGATCTGCGAGATCTTTCTGCTCTCAGGCAGGAGCTTTTCGCGCACGGCGATCGTCTCGGGCAGGTCTAAATTGTACCAGTGCGAATAGTCGCTCATGCGGTAGCAGCGCGTGTCGAGCCCGCAGGCGATGTTCACGACCACCGCACCGCCATGTCCCGCAAGGTAAGTCTTCACAAGCTTATCGAGCACGATGGTGCGCGCTATAACGCCGCTGTGCATCGCCGCATCCTTGTCGGCCATCGAAAAATCGTAGTCGAGCCGGTCGATGATCTCGACCGCCTTGTTGTCGGTGATCGCGCCGCGCGTCTTCGTCTCCTTCGCGCGGGCGTAAACCGTCTGTAACATCGTCTCCGGCACGCCGGAGAGCGTGATCTTCTCACTCATGGTGTCCTTCCTCCATCTTTTCCGCGCGCTCTGCCTTCCTGCAAACGAACCACGCGATGCTCTTTAAATTGCCGACCCGCACATCGGCGTACATGCCCTCAAGGCGTACTTTCAGGCTTTGCACCGTTTCATACGGCGGGGTGAAGAATTTCATCGGCTCGTAGACTTTTTTTATGAGTCGGTCCGTCCTTCTGCACTCACCCGCCACATAGAAGCAGCCGCAGAACGTACCGCCCGGCTTCAGCACGCGGAACGTCTCGCGGTATGCCGCCTCCTTATCGGGGAAGGCGTGGAAGCCGTTGAGCGACAGCACGATATCAAAGCTGCTGTCCTCATACGGCAGCGCGCCCACGTCGCCCTGCCGGAACTGCACATTTTGGAGTCCCATGCGCTCAGCCTTTTCCCTCGCCTGCCCCATCATGTCGGGTGAATAGTCAAGGCAGGTGATATCGGCGCGCGGCAGCGTTTGATAGAGCGGCATCGTCAGAATGCCTGTGCCCACGGGGACCTCGAGGAGCTTTCCCGCAAAGTCCTCCGGCACACCAGTGAAAGCCTTATTCAGATATTCGTCGCACTCCTCCTTGCCCATATCCCACACCAAGCGGCACACGGCCTTGCCCGAGACGGTGGAGCAGGTGATCATGCCGTCGTAAAAATTGTTGCTGCCCGTCAGGCGGTAAGCATTGCGGATGTTCTCTTTTCGATCCATCGTTTTTTCCCCTTTACCTGCACATGAATTTATCGAAATAGCGGCAGAACTCCTCGGGGTAGATCATCACAAGCTCCGCGTGCGCCATCTTCGGGATGCCGTGGATACGTGCCTGCGGAAAATAGTGCTTGATGAAGCGGATATTGCTCCTGCGGTCCTTCTTCTCCTCGTCGCCGTACCAGTAGGTGATCTTCGTGCCGATCTTTGCGGGCGTCTTTGGCAGAACATAGTTGTTCCCCGACCAGAAAATGTTGCGGATGGTCTGATCCGAGTAGGTCTTTAAGTATGCCTCGATGGCGTCGTATTCCTTTTTGGGGTCGTGCCCCGGCAGCGTGAATCGTTCCGGCGGAAAAGCCGCCTCTAAGATTTTGCGGTTATTCGCGGCGAGCTTGAACGACAGCATGTCGCGCGCAAGCAGCAGCTTTCGTATGAGATACGGCATCTGGTACGGCGTGATGCCGCCGTCGATGATGGCGCGCTTGACCGGCAGCTCGCCAAGCGCCAGCAGCCGCGTCAAACATGCGCCGCCGAGCGAGCAGCCGTAGGCCGCGTCGAGGCAAGTCACACCCTGCGCGCGAAGATAGTCCGTGATCTCATCGACCGTCTGCTCAACTGAGGTAAAGTCACCAGGATAAGACGGCTCGTGCCCATCGTAAACGACCTGAAAGACATGCCACGACTGTGCAAGCCGCGCGACCGTCTTTTCAAACGCCCAGACGGGTTCCGCCGTGCAGGGCAGAAACAGCAGTGTCTTTTCCTGCCCTTGACCGTGTTCCAAAATGTGCATGTCCTCTCCCCCGTCCGACGCGATGGTAGTTCCTCAAAGCAGTTAGTTTCCTCTAACCAAATGTCGCAATTTCATCAGTTAGCTATATCTAACCACCGATCCGTAAAAATGCCGCGAAAGGCGGCTTTTTATGGGTTTTATTGTAATGCTGCGCATGATAATTGTCAAGACAGCGAACGCGCAGCTTTGCAGAAACATCCTCTCCATTTTCGCACCGGTGCGCCGCCGTAAGAGTCCTCATACCAAAAGAGCGCGGAGAGGTCAAACCTCTCCGCGCTCTTTTTCCTTTTTATAGCTTCCAGCCGGCGGTCTCCTTCTTGCCGCCGACGAAGTCGGCGTAGATGCCGTCCTCCTGGATGAGCTCGTCGTGCGTGCCGCGCTGGACGATCTTTCCGCCGTCCTCATCCTTTTTTGCGCGGCAGCCGCCGCTGCAATAGACCGTCGCCACGCGGGGCGGGAATTTGCGTTTGATTGCCATTGCGTCTCCTCCCCTGTTCCATTCTGATATTGCCGCCCTCCGCGGCACAAAATTCCTCTGCTTACGCCCGATAGCCGAGCGCCGTTGAGATCTGCGCCGCCGCGGCGCAGGTCAAGTCAATATCGCGCTGGAAATCCGGCGAACGCACACTATCGAACATGCCGACAACGCCGACGGCGTAGCGCACCGCGCCGGAGCTGTCGCGCACGGGCGCGGAGGGCGAGCACAGGCCGAAGCGGTACTCGCCCTCCTCCACGGCATAGCCGTTTTCACGCGCGGCCTGCATCACACGGAAGAGTTCCTCCCACGTGACGAGGGTCTTGGGCGTATAGGGCTCCAATGTGCGGCGCGGCAGGACGCGCTTCGCCTCGTGGTCGGCCATCGCGGATAGAAACACCTTGCCCTGCGAGGTGCAGTGCAGCGGCAGACGCGTCCCGACCTCCGACACGACGCGCAGTCCCGCGCGGGACTGCACCTGTTCGATGGTGATGACCTCTGAGCGATTCAACATCGAGAGGAACACCGACGGCCCTGTCACGCTTGCCAAATGCTGCAAATGCGGCTTTGCCTGGTCTGAAACGCTCCAGCTTGCGCCCACGGCGCAGCCGTACTCAAAAAGCCGCACGCCGAGGCAGTAGCGCCCGTCGCTCTGCTGGTCCACGACCGCGCTCTCGCGCATCGCGCTCAAAAGGCCGTGGATCGTGCTCTTCGGCCAGCCGGTCTGCTTGCTCAGCGCGGCCAGCGTGAGCGGCTGGTGCGCCTCCATCAGCAGGTCGAGCAGCCGCAGCGCCTTGGCAACGGACTGTACGGGACCGTTTTCATGGGACACCGCCTTCCCTCCTCTCGATTCGTCATTGCCGGATGAGCCGCCGTCATTTTCTTGATGACAGTATCGCGCAGGTTCAAACAAAAGAAAAGGGCAATTTCAGCAAATCGCACAAATTCCATCAGCTAGACTATCGATTTTCCGTCAAAAAAGGCCCGCCGTCGCATCTGCGACGGCGGGCCTTGCATTTTCAGTTACTTCTCTTCGCCGTGGATGATATCGCCGAAGTAGGTGCCGCGGACGATCTCCTCCACGTCCTCTCCCTCGTGTCCCCTGAGGATCTCAAGGAGCTTGCTGTGCGCGGCGACGAGCTCGTCGCCTCTGCCGCTCGTGATCATCGTGCTGACGGTCTCGTAGCGGACGGCGTGCGTCAGCGTGCGCACGACGCGGCTGATCTTGTCGGCCAGCGGATTTTTGCCCATCTGCGAGATCAGGTCGTGGAACTCGTTGTCCACGGCGAAGAAGCGGTCGACCTCGTTGTCACCGCTGTGGACGATCTCTTTCATCTGTTCGAGCATCGCCTCGAGCGCATGGCCATCCTCCTCGTCATACTTCTGGCTGGCAAGGCGCATGATGCCGGTCTCGACCATCTCACGCAGCTCCATCAGATTGTCAAAGGAATCCTGATTCAGGATGATGCCGTAGATCATCGGATCGATCATGCTCTCCTGGAAACCGCTGCAAACAAAGGTCCCCTCTGAACGCTTGCTCTCCAGCACGCCGAGGTAGGAGAGGATTTTGATGGCCTCACGTACGGAACTGCGGGCAACGCCCATCGACGCGGCCAGCTCCGGCTCGGGCGGGATGCGGTCGCCGGGCTTGAGCTCTTTATTACGCATGGCGTCTGTCAGGCAGTTGATGACACTCTGCACCACAGACTCTTTTTTCAAATTTTTCACATATCCGGGCGTATCGTTCATAATTTTCTCCTTTTATGCCTGACAATATGATTCCCATGTATAACATAATACAAAGTTGAGGTTTCGTCAATGAAAACCGTCTTTCATAAAAGCGGCGGGCGGCAGATGCATGTCTGCCGCCTTTTTCTTCCCTGCTGTGCGCGCTGTTTCTTCGTCCGATGCATAGGATACAGCACCGATATCATGTCAGGGGGAGACGTCTATGAATTACTACACGGGGTCCTGCCGCGGGAACGGCTGCTGCCCGTCCGATCCGTATAGCTATGTCACGATCCAGGGGCCGACCGGCCCCATCGGCCCAAAGGGCGATCCCGGCTCGCAGGAACCCATTGGTCCCCGAGGCGAGCGCGGAGAAAAAGGCGAACAGGGCATCCAAGGCGAGAAAAGCGACACCGGCGAAACGCCGGTCGTCACCGTCGCATAGGCCCCCCCACTGAGCTACAAGCTGCACTTTCAAGCCAGCGAGCAGGAGTTGACGACGCCTAATCTATTCGCGCCGTTCACCGAGTACCATGTCGACCTCTCCGCGGCAGACAGCACGCTGAATATTCCGCTCAAGGACCTGATTTTGACCTATCAGCGCGCGTCGGCCAGCGCGCTGCGCATCAGCATCGTGCCGAAGAACACCGCCGCGCCCGTTTTGGTCGACCTGCGCAGAACAACCATCTACGATGGCAGCACGATCGAGATACAGACGCTCAACGGCAGCAGCATTTCCGCAAGCATTGCGATCGACGGCACCGTGTACACAAACTCGCAGGAGACGCACAACATGCGCATCCGCCAGCAGGATCCCGTCACGAAGCTCTGGTCGATGTGTGAGATCAATTCGTTTCTTTCCGCGGGCGGCGCACGCTGCTCCATCCGCATCCAGTAGAGCGAGTACGACGTGGCCTACGCCGCGCCGACGGTGTAACCACACCGATACCATATAAAGACACCGTCCGCGTTCCGGAAAAATATCCGGAATGCGGGCGGTGTTCACTATTTGATCTGAATCGTTTCTCCGTCATACACGCCTTGCAGGCATTCGCCGTTTCCGATGTGGTAGGCATAAAAGTCCTTCTTCGGACGCGCATAGGCCTCCATGATCGCCATGATGACGCCGCCGTGGACGACGAATCCCACGTGAGAGCCGTCCGGCACATTTTTGATCGTCTCCGCAAACGCCTCGCAGCAACGCGTTTTGAAGTCCGTTACGCTCTCACCCTCGGGGATGGGCGTCAGGCACATCGCATCGACCCACACCTGATAGGCGGGGTCGCCCGAAAGCTCGTCTGCGGACTTCCCCTCAAAGCGGCCAAAATCCGTCTCAATCAAGCCGTCCACGACGGTATAGTGCATCTTCGGAAAAAGAATGTCCGCCGTCTGCCGCGTGCGCAGCAGCGGACTGACGAACACTTCGTCGACCGAAAGTCCCCGCTTTTGCAGCGCTTTGACCTGTGCGATGCCCGCCTCGCACAGCGGCTCGTCCGTGCGGCCGATGTAGCGGCGACGGAGGTTGCCCTCTGTCGCGCCGTGGCGGATAAAGAAAATATCGATCACAGCAGCCCTCCGATCCAGACGCCGATCAGGCCGCAGAGCTCGCAGAGCTGCAAAAAGAAGCCCGACGTGTCCCCTGTCACGCCGCCAAACTGTGCCAGCGCGAATCTGCGATACTTGAGCGCGGAAACCACCACAAACGCCGCCGCCATCCCGCCAGCCGTGGGAGACATCCAGACCATCCCCGCCGCGGCGGCGAGGCCGACGAGCGTGAGCGCGACTGTCGCCGTGCGGCGCTGGACGCCGCTTGTGAAGGCGCAGAGCATGCCGGACTTTCGCGCATTCGGCAGATTCACCGCGCACAGGCCCGACAGCGCGCGAGAGAGCACGAACAGCGGGCAAATCAGCAAAATATGCCCTGCGGCGAACACCTCGTAGGCAAAGCCCGCGTAGGCGAGCAGGTACACGCCGCCGTAAATGACCGCGAACGCGCCGCAGTTGGCATCCTTCATGATCGCGAGCTTTTTCTCGCACGTCTGGTGCGACGAGAGTGCGTCCACCGTGTCGAGATAACCGTCCATGTGGATGCCGCCTGTCACTAAAATCGGCAGGCACGCCGCGATTGCCGCGAACAGCACGCCGCTCATGCCCGTCGCCTGCGCAAGTACAGCCCACAGCCAGAGCGCCGCGCCGCAGAGAACACCCACCGCGGGGAAAAAGCAGATCGCGTAGCGCATATTTTTTTCGTTCCAATCAAGCTGCGGAACGGGCACCGCGCTGTACGTCGACAGCGCGATCAAAAGCGATTCAAATAATCTCATCGAGGTCTCCCTTTTCGGCAAACGGCGCGCCGTCTTTCATTGCGACCGCCGCCGCGGCGCGGTCGTACAGTCTTTGATTCAGGCCGTTCAGCGCGCGGATGTAAGCCGCCGTCTCGCCGTCGTAGCCGTCGGCGCGCAGGCCTGTGATCGTCACCGCGACGAGCAGACGACAGCGCGAGCACAGCGCTTCGATGTCCGCGTACACGCTTGCTTCATCCCCGCCGCGCTCGAACATCGCGTTTGCCAGCAGATTCGACACATCCTCAAGCAGCACGACGCCGTCCCTTCCGACCGCCGCCGCGCCGACCTGATATGGGCATTCGAGCGTCGTAAATTGCAGGTCCTTTCGCTGCTCGCGGTGCTTTTCGATGCGCTGCAAATTTTCCTCCGAGCAGGGGCGCATCGTGGCGATGTAATAGCGCTCGCCTGCCGTGCGCGCGACGATGCGCTCGGCATAACGGCTCTTGCCGCTGCCGTTTGCACCGGAGATCATGATCAGCGTTCCCATGCGCGTTCCCTTCTCTCAGGGCGTGAACTGGTCGCCCCGGCGAATTTCGTCCAGATAGTCGTCGTTGATGCCCGCCTCGTCAAAGGTCGCCATGTCATTGATGACAGCGCACGCAGCGTCGAGCACCTGAAAGGCGAGCGGACAGCCGCTCCCCTCGCCCAATCGCATGCCGAGGTCAAACAGCGGGCGCAGGTCCATCGCCTCCATCGCGAGGCGGTAGCCGATCTCAAACGAGGCGTGGCTCGGCACCAGGTAGCCGCGCACATTCGGGCACAGCCTGACGGCGCACAGCGCCGCCGCGGCGGAAATGAGGCCGTCGATGACCGCCGGCCGGCGTGCCGCCGCCGCGCCCAAAAATGCGCCGCACATCGCCGCGAGGTCAAAGCCGCCGACCTTGGAAAGGACGCCGACAACGTCGTCCCTGTCCGGCCGATTTACCTCAATGGCGGTGCGGATGACCGCTTTCTTTTTGCGAAAGCTCTCCTCCGTGATACCGCCGCCGCGGCCCGTCACGGCCTCGACGTCCGCTCCCAGCAGCACGGCCAGCACCGCCGAAGAGGTCGTCGTGTTGCCGATGCCCATTTCGCCGACACCGATCACGTCCGCGTCGACCGTCCTCGCGATCTCTGCGCCGGTCAGGATGGCCTGTAAGGTTTGCTCCCGCGTCATCGCGGGGCCGGTGCAGATATTTTGCGTGCCGTAGGCGATCTTGCGGTTCAAAACGGTGCTCTCGTAAATATCGGCATTCACGCCGACATCGCACACGGTCAAGCCGCAGCCAAAGTGCTTTGCCAGCACCGCAGCTCCCGTCTTGCCCCGCATCAGGTTAATGGTCTGCTGCTTCGTCACGGACTGCGGCGCGCTGGAAACGCCCTCGGCCACCACGCCGTTGTCCGCAGCGAAGACGAGCAGCTGCTTTTTATTGAGCGCATTGTGCACCCGCCCTGTGATCCCCGCAAGCTGGATGGAGATCTCTTCGAGCCGCCCGAGGCTGCCGGGGGGCTTAGCGAGCCGCGCCTGATACTCTTCCGCCGCCGTCATCGCACTGCGATCGAGCGGCAAAACTTCGCGCACAAGCGCGTCCAATTCCTTCTGCATGGCTCTCCCCTCCTTAAAATTCGACGCCGCGCCGCGCGGCGATCCCCCGTTCAAACGGGTGCTTGCGCTTGCGCATCTCCGTCACATAGTCGGCGGCGTCCAGCAAATGCTGCGACGGGTTTCGCCCCGTCAGCACCACTTCGAGCGTTTCCGGCCTGCGGCGCAGAAAGTCGATCAGCGTTGCCTCTTCGATCAAGCCGTGGTTGCAGGCGGCGACCGCCTCGTCGAGCACGAACAGATCGACGCCGTCCGCGCTCTTTCGCATCACGTCTTCCAGCAGCGCGGAATATGCCTTTTGCGCCGCCGCTTTCGTCTGCCCGTCCATCGCCTTGAAAAAGCCGAAGTTCTGCGTGCAGCACGCGACCTCGACATTTTGCAGCGCGCGCAGGACGTTCAGTTCCGACGAGCTGCCGTCCTTCAAAAACTGCGCAAACAGCACGCGCTTTCCAGCGCCCGCCGCGCGGACGCTCAGTCCGACCGCCGCGGTCGTCTTGCCCTTGCCGTCGCCGAAGTACAGATGAATCAGTCCCTGCATGCTCACACCTCCTGATTCAATATGCGGTAGATGAGCGGCATATCGAGCCCCGCGCGCACCGCGTCTGCCAGCAGATCATACTGCCGCTCCTTGTAGGCCCTCGCGTCAAAGGTGCCGAGCGATTCAAAGGAAACGCCCTTTTTCGTGCACAGCGCTTTTAAGATCGTGTCGGCGACCTCTTGTTCATCGAAAATACCGTGGACATAGCTGCCGTAGACATTGCCCATGCTGAAGAGCGCGCCGCGCGCTTCTTCGCTGCGGCCCATGTGGATCTCGTAGCCCGCGTAGCGCTTGCCGTTCAGCTCAGAGAGCAGTCCCGCGACGCCGGAGAAGACGCCGTTTGTCTGCGTCTGCACCTTTTCGCCCTGAAATACTGTTTCGAGCGGCAGAAGGCCCATTCCGTCGATCTCCGTCACGCCCGCGGCCTCGACCTGTTCGGGGTCGGAAATGTGCCGTCCCAGCATCTGATAGCCGCCGCAGACGCCGAAAACCAGCGTGCCGCCGCTCGCAGCCTTTTGGATCGACGCCTCCAGCCCGCTCTGGCGGAGCCATTGGAGGTCGGCGATCGTACTCTTCGTACCGGGAATCACGATCATATCCGGCGCGCGCAGGTCCCGCGCCCGCTCCACATAGCGGAGCGAGACATTCTCGTAGCGCTCAAACGGCGAAAAATCCGTAAAGTTCGAAATGCGCGGCAGGCGGATGACCGCAATGTCGATGAGCCGCGGCTCCTTATCCCGCCCGAAGCGTTCGCTCAAGCTATCCTCGTCGTCGATGTCGACATGGAGGTATGGCACAACGCCCGCCACGGGTACGCCGCAGAGCTCCTCAAGCGTTTTGAGCCCCGGTTCCAGAATGGCGCGGTCACCGCGGAATTTGTTGACAACAACGCCCTTGATGCGCCTTCTGTCCTCTTCACTTTGCAGCGCGACCGTGCCGTAGAGCTGGGCGAACACGCCGCCGCGGTCGATGTCGCCCACCAGCAGCACCGGCGCATCCACCATGCGGGCAAGACCCATGTTGACGATGTCGTTTTCCTGCAAATTGATTTCCGCGGGGCTGCCCGCGCCCTCGATGACGATGATGTCGTACTCGCGTGCCAAGCTCTCATAGGCCTCCATCACCGCGGGGATAAAGTCGCGCTTTCTGCGATAGTATTCCATCGCGGGCATATTGCCCTGTACGTGTCCGTTCACGATGACCTGACTGCCGACGTCCGTCGTCGGCTTCAGTAAAATTGGATTCATGCGCACATCCGGCTCGATGCCCGCGGCCTCAGCCTGCACCACCTGCGCGCGCCCCATCTCGCCGCCATCTTTCGTGATGAACGAGTTGAGCGCCATATTCTGGCTCTTGAACGGGGCAACGCGATAGCCGTCCTGCTTCAAAACGCGGCAGAGCCCCGCGGCCAGCAGACTCTTGCCCGCGTTGGACATCGTCCCCTGGATCATGATAGTTTTTGCCATGCGCTCACTCCTTTCCCACGCTTCTGATTGCCGCGATAAGCTGTTCGTTTTCCTCGTACTGCCGGACCGCGACGCGATACCAGCCGGATGTCAGGCCCTCGAAATTTGCGCAGTCGCGGATCGCGACGCCGCGCGCTCGCAGCTGTTCCGTCAAGCCCACATCGCCACGGAATAAGATGTAATTCACCTGCGATGGGCACACCCAAAAGCCGAATTTCCTCAGTTTTTCCTCGAGCCACGGGCGCTCCGCTCGGATGATGGTTCGGTTTTTCTCCAGAAACTCCGCATCGCCCAGCGCGGCGACGCCCGCCGCCTGTGCAAGCGTCGAGACATTCCACGGCGGCACCGCCGCCGACATCTTCCGCAGCAATGCCTCGTCCGCGCTCAGGCCATATCCCAGCCGCAGCCCCGCCATGCCAAAGCTCTTCGTAAAGGCCTTGAGGATAAAAAGCTGCGGGAAGTCAGATAGGGACGGCGTCAGATCAACGCCGCCGTCCGACAGGCTCAAAAAGCACTCGTCGACAAAAAGCGCGATATTTTTCTCGCGGCAGATGCGCAGAATTTCTTCCAGCAAATCGTCCGCAATGAGCCGTCCCGTCGGGTTGTTCGGGTTGCAGAGGAACAGCGCGTCGATCTTTTCGCGCGCAAGGATCGGCAAAAAGTTCTCCCGCAAGTCAAAGTTTTCCTCTTGCTTGAGCGCAAAGCGCACGACCTCGCAGCCTGTCCGCCGCAAGGCAAGCGAATACTCCGAAAACGTCGGTGCGAGCTCCATCGCGCGCTTGGGCCGCGCGGCCCCGCAATAGGCATAGATCAGCTCGGACGCGCCATTGCCGCAGAGGACAAAGTTCTTCGGCACCCCCTCATATTCCGAGATCGTCTGTACGAGTGTCCGGCAGTAGGGGTCTGGGTAGCGGTAGAGCTCGGGCAGCGCGCGTTCGATCGCGTCGGTCACGCTTCTCGGCGTGCCGAGCGGGCTCACATTCGCCGAAAAGTCGAGCGCAATGTCGCCGTAGATATCTCCGCCGTGGCGGTTTTCCGTTTGATAAAGCATTCTCTTCCCTCACAGCGAAAAAATCAGCAGCCGGACCGCGCAGCCAAGCAGCAGTGCCAGAAGCGTCGTGCCGTACATCAGCCGACAGGCGCGCGGGATATCCTCATGCCCGATCTGCCGCAGTGCGTCGCCGATGTACTCCTTTTTGTGCAGCACGCCGTGGTACCACGCGTCGCCCGCGAGGCGCACATCCAAAAGGCCCGCGCAGACCGACTCCGTCTGCGCGGAGTTCGGGCTCGCGTGCTTGTAGCGGTCGCGGCGGAATATCTTCCAGCCGTTTTTCACGTCCATGTGCAGAAGTCCGCCCGCCGCGAGCATCAGCAATGCAGAGATGCGCGCAGGCAGATAGTTCGCAATATCATCCGCCTTCGCAGGCATAAGGCCGATGTCCTTATACGGCGGCTCGACGTAGCCGAGCATCGAGTCCATCGTATTCACAGCCTTGTAGAAAAAGCCCAGCGGCGCGCCGCCGATGGCAAGGTACAGCAGCGGCGCGACCACGCCGTCTGACGTGTTTTCCGCCACGGTCTCGACCGCGGCGCGCGTCACGCCCGCATCGTCGAGCGCCGCCGTGTCGCGTCCCACGATCATCGAAACGGCGCGGCGCGCGGATTCGATGCTGCCTTGCTCGAGTTCGTGATACACCTTCATGCTCTCATCCCGCAGCGACTTTGCCGCCAAGATCTGCCAGCACATGACGCTCTCGACCGCGAGGCGCAGCCACGGACTCACCCTGCCGCACAAACACAGAAGCAGTGCGGGCACCGCCGCCGCGAGAAATGCGACGATCAACCACAGCACTGCGCCCGCCGCGCGCTCGCCGCGCGGCGTTTTGGGGAAAATCCTCCGCAGGACGCACTCCAGCGCGCTGATCGTCTTCCCGATCAGCACGACCGGATGCGGCAGGCTGTGCGGATCGCCCAGAACGCAGTCGATGCCAAAGCCGATGAGAAGCGGCAAAATGAGGCAAATCATGGTTTCTCCTCCGACTGCATCGTGAAGATATACACGGGGTTCTGCCCCGCCATCAGGTGGTACGATCCCGCCTTTTTGCCGCGGGCGATCTGGACGGAGACGGCCTCCGCCTCGGTAAAGGCAAAATCCTTCATGCACGCCGTCAGCTCGGCGATGCTCTCAAGCGAGACGGCCGTCGCCACGATGCGGACGTGCGGATTTTTGGCAAGCAGCATCGACAGAATATCACGCAGGTTGCCCGCGCTGCCGCCAATAAAGACGTGCGTCGGTGCAGGCAGATCGCGGCACGCCTCCGGCGCAGTGCCGGAAACGACCGTCAGGTTCTCCACATGGAACGCCGCTTGATTCTTTTTCAACAGCTCGACCGCATCGTCTCTGCGCTCAACGGCGTAGACATGACCGTGCTTCGCCTGAAGCGCCATCTCGATGGCGACCGAACCCGTTCCCGCGCCGATATCATAGCAGACGGCGCGCTCGGTCAGGCGGAGCTTCGAGAGCGCGACGGCGCGCACCTCGCTCTTGGTCATCGGCACAACGCCGCCCTCGCCCGCACCTCGCAAAAACGCCTCGTCCGGCAGTCCGTGCGTCACGATGGCATCGGGATGGTCGTTTTCGATCAGCACGGCGCTCAAGGGCGCAAAGGCCTTACTTTGCAGCTCCTCCGCCGTACCGGTGGTAATGGTCTCGTCCTCGTAGCTCAGCTGTTCGCCGACGCTCACCGTCACGGTGCCGAGGCCGTTTTCCGCCAGCGTTCGGCACAGGTCGTTCACGCCATTCTCGCCGCCGACGAGCGCGAAAACGCGCGCGTGCGCGCGCACGTCTTCCGTGATGTCGTGCGCGCGGCCATGCAGGCTGACGACATGAACGTCCTCATAGGACGTTTGCAGCTTTGCACAGAGGTAGGAAAGCGAGCTCAGGCCCGGCAGCACGCTGACCTCGCAGTCAGAAAGCAGCGGCAGCAGCTTCCTCGTGCCGCTGAAAAAGCCCGTGTCGCCCGACATCACGACTGCGCTTTGCCGGTATTCACAGTGCGCGTGAATGAAATCCGCGATCTCCTGTGGTGCGATGGCGGCATAAGTCTTCTGCCCGCCGCGCGCGGCGGCATCCAGCATGCGTCTCGCGCCGACGAGGCAGTCCGCCTCTTCAATCGCGCGGCGCGCCTCCTGCGTCATCGCATCCCTGCTGCCCGGCCCGATACCGACGATCTTCACACTCTGCGCAAATCGGAAACCAAAGCGGCACTCCAAGCTGTCCAACACCTGCGAAAAGGACTTCCCCTCCCGCTGCTTTGGCCGTCCGATCACGAGCACATTTGCCCCGGCCTTTCGCGCCGCGGCGACCTTGGCGGCAAAGCCGCCCGCCTCGCCGCCGTCCTTCGTCACGAGCCACTTAGCCGACACGGCGCGCAGCATGGCCGTGTCCATCTCCTCGGAAAACGGCCCCTGCATCGCTAAAATGTGCGACGGCTGCACGCCCGCCTCGCGACAGAGCACGAGCGACGCGTCCAGCGGCAGCACGCGCGCATAGGCTCTATCTGTAAAGTCTTTTACCTTGCTATACGTTTTCAGATCCTTGCTGCCGGTCGTCAGCAGGATATTTCCGTCCGTCTTCGACAGGAACAGCGCTGCTGCTTCCGCATTCAACACGCAAGTAAAGTCAGATACCTTGTCAGACTCCTCGCGCAGAAGGCGCAGATATTCTGTCCCTGTCTCCGCGCAGGCGCGCGCAACGCTCTCGGTGATCGATACCGCGTAGGGGTGCGTCGCGTCGATCACCAAATCAAATTTCGTGTCGGAGAGCATTTGAATGATCCCGTCCACCGGGATACGCCCCGAGCGCACCGTCACGTTGCCCCCTTCGGGCAGGAGCGTTTCACCGTATTCCGTTGCTACGCAGGCTGTGACGGAGACCGGCTGGGTGCTCAAAAGCTCCACGAGCCGGCGCGCCTCCGTCGTGCCTGCGAAAATGCAGATCTTACACATTTTTGTACCCTCGCGGCGTGATGAGCCGCCCCGCAATTTCCTTCGTTGATACGTTGCCGACGATCACCGTGCAGAACATATCGACCTCTGCCTCTCTGAGCTCCCCGAGCGTCAGGGTGCGCCAGCTTTCCCCCGCGCGGCCGATGTTGCGCGCGATGCCGCAGAGGCGGCTGTCCGGCAGGTCGCGCAGCAGGATATCACACGCACGCTTCAAATGTGCGGGCCGCGAACGGCTCGCGGGATTGTAAAGGGCGATGGTCAGGTCGGCCTTTGCCGCGTGCGTCAGGCGCTTTTCGATGGTCTCCCACGGCGTCAGGCGGTCGCTCAGGCTGATGACGGCAAAGTCGTGCGTCAGCGGCGCGCCCAAAAGCGCCGCAGCGCTGCATGCCGCCGTCAGGCCGGGGACGACCTCGATCTCAGGCTCTTCGCTCTCGCCGCGCAGCTCGTACACGAGCGCCGCCATGCCGTAAATGCCGCTGTCGCCCGAGCAGACCATCGCCGCGGTCTTGCCCGCGCGCGCCAGATCAAGCGCGAGCGCGCAGCGCTTTGCCTCCTGCGTCATGGGCGTTTCATAAAACGCCTTGTCCGGATAGCGCTCCTTCACAAGGTCAACATAAACTCCGTAGCCGACGATGGCGTCGCACGATTGCAGCGCGCGGTCAGCGCGGATCGTCATATCCTCATAGCTGCCGGGGCCGATGCCCACCACGATCACTTTACCCAAAGGTAACCTCCCAATGCTCCGCCGCCACGGCGACGGTCACGCCGTCCACCGCAGTCTTTTTCACCAATAATTTCTCCGCGCCGCACAGCGCCGCGCGCTCGCAGACGTTGCCGACGCCCGTCATCTCCTGCACGAAGGGGGAATCCGTAAATTCGCCCGGTACGCTGCGCAATTCCTCTGCCGTGTAAAATACCGTCGGCCAGTTGTGCTTCGCGCAGGCGGCAAGCAGCCCCGCCTCCTGCTGCTTTAAGTCAATGGAATAGACGCCCTTGACCGCGCTTGGATCCAGCTGATGCGCAGAAAGCACCGCCGCAACGGCGGCTTCAATGGTTTCCTGTGCAGTTCCCCTGCGGCAGCCGATGCCGACACGCAATACTCTCGGCGTGAGGTGCAGCGTTTCGGCAAACGGTTCTTTCGTGCAGTATCCGATCACAATTCCCAGCGCGCCCTGCGTTTTTTCCACAATTCCGCCGGGCAATGCACCCTTGATCGGAAAATCGCTCACAAGCGGCACGTCGTGCTCTAAAATCTCCGCCGCGACCTTTTTCGCAAGCGGCATGCTCGAGATGGCGCAGCCGTTTTTCGCCGCCCAGGCGTCGACAGCAAATTTACCGTTCACATCCGTCGCCGTCGTGATGACCGCCGATGCGCCGAGCGCCGCGGCAAGGCGGCGCGCCAGATCGTTCGCCCCGCCGATATGACCGGAGAGCAGCGGAATGACAAACTGCATTTTCTCGTCGATGCAGAGCACCGCGGGATCGGTCTTTTTGCTCACAAGATACGGCGCGATCTCACGCACGGCGATACCGCACGCGCCGATGAAGATGAGCGCATCCATCGACGAAAAGCGCTCGCGGTAGATGTCCTTCGCAAGCGGCAGGAAGCCCGCCTCTTCCAATCGCGGTACCGCGTAGCAGACGGTTTCCGCCTCCGCCAGCACCGCGCGAACGCGCCGCGCTGCCGCGCAGCCGCCGTGGCTGTAGGCAAAAATTGCGATCTTCATGCTTTCCCCTTGCGGTATTCCGTCGTAAAGTCGGGATGGTAGAGCAGCGAGCGCAGATACTCGCCGCCAAGGCAGCCGCCCACCACGATCAACGCCGTCTTTTTCATGCCGTTTTCCGTCACCGTCTTATGCAGCGTGCCCACCGTGCAGCGGAAGATCTTCTCCTCCGGCCATGTCGCCTTGTAAACGACAGCCGCGGGCGTTGTCTCTCCATAGCCGCCCGCAAGGAGCTCGCCTTGCAGCTTTTCTGTGAGTGAGGTGCTCAAGAACAGCACCATCGTCGCCTGATGCGCGGCCAAGCTGCGGATGGACTCACGCTCGGGTACCGGCGTGCGGCCCGCCGTGCGCGTGATGATGACCGTCTGGCTCACGTTCGGCAGCGTGTATTCCGCCCGCAGCGCCGCCGCCGCGCCGCAGAACGAGCTGACGCCGGGGCAAACATCAAAGTCGATGCCGCGCTCTGTGAGCGCGTCGAACTGCTCGCGCACCGCGCCGTAAATGCTCGGGTCGCCCGTGTGCAATCGCACGGTGGTCTTTCCCTCGCGCTCCGCCCGCTCGATGAGGGCGATGACCTCTTCAAGCGTCAGCTTCGCGCTGTCGTGAGCCTCGCAGCCCGGTTTCGTGAGTGTAAGCAGCTCGGGATTCACCAGCGAACCCGCGTAGATCACCACATCTGCTTCGCCAAGGAGCCTTGCGCCCCGCAGCGTGATGAGATCAGGCGCGCCGCTTCCGGCGCCAACAAAATGTACCACGTTCAGCCCTCCCTGATCTGTTCGAGCAGTTCCTCCGCGCCTTCCGTTTCGCAGAGGAAACCGTATTCTTTCGAAAATAAGATTGCGCCGCTCTGGAGTTCGCCGCTCTTATAGCCGAGCATCGTGCCGATGCGCTGTCCCAGACGCACGAGGAAGGCATCCTTCAGCCCCTCTTCGTCCAGGATGCGCAGCGCGTCGTCGCAGGTGGCGCAGTGCAGAATTTCCTCCGTGCGTTCTGCGCGCAGGCCCAGCGCCGCGCTGTGCGAGGCGATGATCTCCATGCGGCAGTCGCCGAATTTCGAGTGCGTGTTCCACATGCCGCCCGCGAGCTTAACGAACTTACCAATGTGCCCGATGAGCAGCGCGCCGTGAAAACCGAATTCCTTGCAGAATTCCAGGCTGTCACCGATGAAGTTCGACGTCAGCACCGCCGTCTTCGGGTCAAGCCCGATAAAATCGCGGATGTAGTCCGCGCCGTAGTTGCCGGGCGCAAGGAGGATGTAGTCCGCGCCGTTCTCGCGCCGCTGCCGCAGTTCCACGTGGATGGTGTCAAGCAATGCCTGCTCGCTCATCGGCTCGACGATGCCGGTCGTGCCCAGAATGGAGATGCCGCCCTCAATGCCGAGGCGCGGGTTGAAGGTCTTTTTCGCGAGCGCCTCGCCCCCCGGCGCGGAGATCATCACGTCAATGCCGCCGTCGTATCCGACGAGCATGCAGACCTCGCGCACGTTCTCTTCGATCATTTTTCGCGGCACGGAGTTGATGGCCGCCGCTCCCACGGGCTGGTCAAGTCCCGGCTTCGTCACGCGGCCGACGCCCTCGCCGCCGTCGATGGTCACGCCGGGCGTGGCCGATTTTTTCACCGCGGCAAAAATGAGCGTACCGCGCGTCACGTCGGGGTCGTCACCGCTGTCCTTTCGGATGGCGCAGCGCACCTCGTCCGCGGACCGCTGAATGTCCAGCACTTTGAGGTTCAGCTCGATGCCCTTGGGCGTTTGCAGGCGGATGGACTCCTTCCTCCTGCCCGTCAGCAGCATCCACGCCGCAGCCTTGGCCGCAGCCGCCGCGCACGAGCCGGTTGTGTAGCCGAGGCGCAGGCGCTTACCGTCCTTTACGAGATATTCTTCCATCTTTTTACCGCCTGATCTGATAGAGCAGGGCGTTGCAAATGGCCGCGGCCACGTTGCTGCCGCCCTTGCGTCCACGCGCGACGATGTACGGCGCGCGCGCCTTTTCGATGATGCGCTCCTTGCTTATCTCCACATTCACAAAGCCCACCGGCACGCCGATGATGAGCGCGGGGGCGGCTTTTCCCTCTTCCATCAGCTGCTCTAACGACAGCAGCGCCGTCGGTGCGTTGCCGATGGCGAAGATGCAGGGCTTTTCAAGCGCCGCCGCCTTTTCCATCGAGACGAACGCCCGCGTCACGCCGCGCGATCTCGCCTCCTGCGCGACATCGGGGTCGGACATGAAGCAATGCACCTCGCCGCCGAGGCTCGCGAGGATCGTCTTGTTGATGCCAGCTTTCGCCATCTGCGTGTCGGTGACAATGTCGCAGCCGCCCTTCAGCGCGGCGATGCCCTTGCGCACCGCGTGGTCGGAAAACGTCAGATTGTCGGCATAGTCAAAATCTGCCGTCGTGTGGATGACACGCTTGATGACAAGCTCGTTTTCGGGGTCGAGCACGCGGTCCCCCAGCAGCTCCGTGATGATCTCGAAACTGCGCTGTTCAATTTCCATCGGCTTCATCGGCTCACTCATAGCGGTGTTTCTCCTTTCGGCAGGCTTCAACAAAGCGCACCGCGGCGCTCAGGTTTGCGTAAAAGTGGAAATGCGGATAGCCCGCGTAGAGCGTTTCGCCCGCATACGCGCAGCGCCAGCTTCTTCCACTCGGCTTTTCCGCGAGGAAGTCCTCGCCCGGATTTTCCGCATCCCAGCGGTGGAACTCGTGCGCGGGGATCTTCTCGCCCGCGGCAAACAGCATCGAATCCCGCTGCGCCGTCAATGTCGCGTAGCCAAAGCGCGTCAGCTTTCCCGCGTCGAAGCAGCTGCCCGATAAAACGCCCGCCATCGCATGTCCCGCGATGGACTGCGTCAGGTACATAAAGCCACCGCACTCGGCGATGCAGGGAAGTTCCCTTTCCACCGCCGCGCGGATAGAAGCGCGTATGGCGGCGTTTGCCTCCAACCGCTCCGCGTAGAGCTCGGGATAGCCGCCGCCGAGGTACAGGCCGTGCAGGTCTTCCGGTAAGCGTTCATCCGACAGTGGGCTGAACGGCACAAGCTCCGCCCCTAAGCGGCGCAGGAGTTCCAGACTGTCTTCATAGTAAAAGCAAAATGCCCTGTCGCGCGCGACGCCGATGCGCACATGCTCGCCCGCCACCGGAATGTCCGGCGGCGTGAATGTAAGCGGCGGCGCGCTCTTCGTGATTTGCAGCAGCGCGTTCAAATCGATCGTCTCCTGCGCCTTAGCGGCGAGACGCTGCATCTTTTCTTTCAGATCGTCCACCTCTGCCGCGGTGATGAGGCCGAGGTGGCGACTCTCGAGCGAGCAGTCAGGCATTTGCGGCAGAAAGCCGCAGGCGCGCACGCTAAAGCGTTCTTCGATCGCCCGCGCGAGCGTCGGATAGCTCATCGCCGTGCAGCCGTTCAGAATGACGCCGCGGATGCGGTTTTCCGTCGCAAAGTGCAGAAAACCGTCGAGCACGGCCAGCACTGACAATCCCGCGCCCTTCGCGTTCAGCACGAGCACGACGGGACTTTCCGTCCGCTGCGCGACCTCAAAGGTGCTCGCGCGCGAGGAATCAAGGCCGATGCCGTCGTAATAGCCCATCACGCCCTCGATGACCGTCACGTCCTTCCCTGCGCCGTTTTGCACAAGGAGGAAGCGCAGCGTGTCGTCGTCAAAAAAGAAGAGGTCCAAATTGCTGCTCTTCGCGCCGATGATCTCGCGGTGGAACATGGGGTCAATGTAATCGGGACCGCACTTCGCCGCGGCGACAGAAACGCCGCCGTCGACAAGCGCCTGCAAGATCGCGCAGGTCACCGTCGTCTTGCCGCAGCCGCTGTTCGTTCCGGCAATGAGCAATCTCGGCGCTGCCTTCTGCATGGTCTTTCCTCCTTCCGCAATCTCTATAAAGCGTTTTTACTTGTATGCGCTACGGTACAAATTCCAATGTGCTGAAGCACTCGTCGTACTTCCCTCGCTCCAAGTGATAGAGCTGCGCGATGTAGTCGCTCGTGAAGATCTCCTCCGGCGTGCCGATGCGGTCGATGCGGTCGCCCGCGACGCAGATGACTGTGTCCGAAATGCGCCGCGCCAGATCGAGCTCGTGGAGCGAGAGCAGCACGGCGAGGTCGTTTTCGCGCACCATGCGCTTGAGGACGGAGAGCAGTTCCAGTTTGTAGCGGATGTCCAAAAAGCTCGTCGGCTCGTCGAGCACGATAAGCTGCGGCTGCTGGCACAGGGCCCTTGCGAGCAGAATGCGCTGCCGCTGGCCGTCGCTGACGGCGGAAAACGGCGCGTCGGCGAACGCGAGCGCGTCCACCTGAGAAAGCGACTGCTCGACGATCTTCTTATCTTCGTCCCGCAGGACGCCGAGCCTTCCCGTGTAGGGATAGCGGCCCGAGCTGACCACATCGCGGCAGGTCATGAGCTCCGGTTCGACGTGCGCGGTCATCAAGATCGCCATGCGCCGCGCGACGTCGTTGCGGCTGCGCGAGCGCATCGTCTCGCCATCCAGATACACTGTGCCGGAAAGCTCCGGCAGCTGACCGATGACGGTTTTCAGGATCGTCGACTTGCCCGAGCCGTTCGGCCCGATCAGCGTAACGATCTTTCCCCTCTGCACGCAGAGGGACACATCCTCGATGAGGGGCTTGCCGTGGTAGCCGACGGATAAATTCTTTGTCTCCAAATAGCCGCTCATTCCCGCCCCGCCTTTCTGCGCACCATCATGTAGATGACGACCGGCGCGCCGAACACCGCCGTGACCGAGCTGATGCTGACTTCCGTGGGCGCAAAGGCCGTGCGCGCGATGAGGTCACACGCAAGGCAGAAGATGCCCCCGCCGAGGAAGCTCGCCGGGATCAGCAAAAGCGGCTCCGCCGTCTTGAAAAGCGCCTTCATCAGGTGCGGCAGCGCGATGCCGACAAACGAGATGGGGCCGGCGAAGGCCGTCACGCAGGCAGATAACACGCTGGAGAGCAGGATGAGCGCCGCGCGGAACGCCTTGATCGGCACGCCCATGTTGCGCGCGTAGACCTCGCCGAGCTGATAGGCGCGGATTGGCTTGGAGAGGAAAAATGTCAAAATCAGCGCGATCCTGCACACCCAGGCCATCGTCGTCACGTTTTCCCACTTCATGCCGGAAAACGAGCCGTTCGACCAGTTGTGCAGGTTCACGATGTTTGAATCGTCCGCGAACGTGACGAGAAAATCTGTCAGCGCTGAGCAGATGTAGCCGATCATCACGCCGCAGACGACGAGAAGACTCATCTGATTGACCCGCTGCGAAATGAGCAGGATGAGGCCCATCGAGAGCATCGCGCCGATGAACGCCGCGCTGATCAGCAGCGCTGACGATGATCTGACGCCGCGGCTGAGGAAAACGATCATCGCGATCGACACCGCGAGCTTCGCCCCCGACGAAATGCCCAGCACGAACGGCCCCGCGATGGGATTGTGGAAAAACGTTTGCAGAAGATACCCCGACACGGACAGTGCACCGCCTAAAATGAGCGCCGACGCTATGCGCGGCAATCTAATTTGCATAATGATCTGCTTTTGCGTCAGGTCATCCCCGCCGCCGAGCAGAATCTGTCCTATCTGAGACGCGGAGAGCTGCACGCTGCCCGCGAATAAATTCCAGATCAAAAAAACAGCCAAAAGGACGAGCAGCAGCAAAAAGCCGCACCACGTCCGTGTTTTCCGCTTCTGCTCCATGCCCGTCCCTCCTGTCTGTTTCAACTTTCCAGTCAAAAATTATTGCAGCTTTGTCAAAAACCGGAGCGGCGTATCCGCCCCGCTCAAAACGGTGTGGAGATCCACGACGAGGTCGCTCAATTCGAGCGATTCCTGATAAAAGTCCTTCGTCAGGCACCAGACGTTTCCGTCCTGCACGGCCTTAAAGTCGCCGAGCAGCGGTTCGAGCGATAAAAGCTCATCGATCGTCGTAAGCCCGCCGTCGATGATGCTGTTGTAGATAAGCACATCCGCGTCGTGCGCGCCGCTGTAAAATGCCTCCATCTGGATGGTGACGGTGGACTGGGCGTTCTCCTCTTCCGTGTTGTCAAAGGAGACGTATTCCCCGCCCGCCATGGCGATGGATTTAGCGACATAGTCCGTCGACTTTCGCACATTGACCGCGCCGTTGCTCGTCACATAGAAGAATGTGACGGTCTTTCCCGTGGGCGCAGCGCCCAGAATGCCTGAAACGCTGTCCATTTTCTCCTCAAACAGCGCCGCGGCCTCGTTCTCCTTGCCGATGAGCGCACCGTAGAGCTTGACCCACTCCATGCGGCCAAACGGCTCGCTCTCGTAGCTGGACATTTCCACGAGCACGGGGATGCCCAGCGTTTCAAACTGCTCGATGACCTCGGGCGAGTGGTAGATCATCGTGTTTTCAAGCACCAGATCGCAGCCCTGCGACAAGATAAGCTCGTAATCAGGCTCGGAGTATTTGCCCGCGTAAAGCATGTCACCCGCGCTCATGGCCTCCTTCGCCTGCTCGATATACCAGTCCGACTCCTTGCGTCCACTGAAGCGGATGCTGTCGACCGCGTCCAGCTGGGCAAAGCTGTCCATCGCCGCGCTGGCGACCAGATAAATTTCATCAAGCGGCTGCTGCAAAACTGTCACGCCCTCCGGCACGCCGCTGGGCACGGCCGCGCCCTCCGTCACGAGCAGGAATTCCTGATCCTGCCCGATGGTGATGCGCTTGTAGTCGTCCCCCGCGAAGGAAACCGAAAACTGCGTGGCATAGTCAAGCGGCATGGTCTTATCAAACGACAGAGCATCCCACGCGACCGCCGCATTTTCGCCGTTCGAACCGTCCTGCGCTTTGCCCCCGCAGGCGCAGAGCGTCAGCACGGCCAACAGCGTGAGAAGCGCGCGCGGCAGGCGTCTCATCTGTTCACCTCGGCACTCGAGGCGTCGAACGTCAGCGTGTAGTCGATCTCGTGCGGCGTGCTCATGGCGGTGGTATCGCCGACCACGGCAAGCGGCGTATCCAGCGCGGCGACGGGGATCTCAAACGTCGAGCCGTTTTCGGTCGAGAGCACGTCGCAGCGCTCGCCGTCCACGAGCATATAGTCATAGTGGCTGCTGCTCCAGACGATGGTGGCGGTCATTTTGCCGTCCGCGACCGTCAGCGTACAGGGTGACTGGATGCTCGCCTTGCCGCTGCCGCCCTCGAGCGTCACGGCGATCGTGTAGGTGCCGTCGGCCAGCGTCTCGGCGGGCGCGGCGGCGTCGTCTTCCTTCAAAACGGCGTTCGTCACGGAGACCTTGTGGTCGTACCACTTGCCCTTCGTGCCGATGATGGCGACGTCGAACTCCTCGTCCAGCGCGGGCACGGGGATATCAAAGCCATTGACCTCCTCGCTCAGGCCGTCGGAATAGGTGACGGTGTCGGTCGTGGGCTGCAAGAGCGCCGCGCCGTCCTTCCGCGCGTCCTCCGCCGTGCCGCAGAAGAGGTTCAGAATGCTCTTGGACGGCAGGCTGATGTGGATCGTCATCTGGCCGTTTTCGACCGTCAGCGTCCCCTTGCCCTTGCATGCCTCGTTCACGTGGAACATGCTGCTGTCGGTGCTGAAATCCGCGGTGTAAACGCCGTCGGCGAGCGCAGGCTCGGTGTTGGTGTCCTGCGGATCGCCGTCCCCGCTCTTCTGCCCGCAGCCGAAAAGCAGCGTGCAGAGCATCAGCACGGTCAGTATCAGTGTCAGTGTTCTTTTCATTGGGAAGTACCTCCATCTGGAAAAGGCTTCGAAGCGGTGCACAATCGCTTCGAAGCCCCTTTTTGATCCTTTTTATGCGCTCAGGGCGTCAATGGCGGCCTGGGTGTGGGCGATGTACAGCGCCTGGATGTCGGCGATCCCGCCGAGGCCCGCGATCTGGCAGTCGACGGTGAAGTCGGCAGCCTCGAACATAGTCTTCCAGGAATCGTCGTCGCTGCCGGCCATGTCGTTGTTGGCGTGGTCACCCGCAACGACCATCAGCGGGCGCAGGATGACGTTGGTGTAGCCCGCGGCCTTGACGGCCTCGATGACGGACTCGCAGGAGGTCTCCTCCGGCTCGCCCTCGACCGTGCCGATGAAGACGTTCTCATAGCCAAGGTTCTGCATCTGGGCGCTCATCTGGCTGTAGCTGACCTTGGCGACGTGTGCGGTGCCGTGGCCCATGAAGACGAACGCGGCGCCAGCTTCCTTGGCAGCCTCGAGAGAGTCAAAGCCGCTTGCCTCGACCGCGGCGGCGGTGATGGCCTTGGCGACAACTTCCTTGTCGGCGTTGATGACGGTCGCGTCGCTGCCGACCTCGCCGAGCAGGGGCTCTGCGATGGAGACAGATTCGAACCGGTCGCGGTACTCGTCGATGGTAGCACACATTTCGTCATACTCCGCGCCGTGCATCAGGTGCGTCGGCTGCACGACGAGGTTCTTGACGCCGTTGGCCACAGCGCGGTCGAGCGCCTGGGTCATGTTGTCGATCTTCTCACCGTCGCGGGCCTGAATGTGGTTGATGATGATCTGAGCCGTGAAAGCGCGGCGGACGGACCAGTCAGGATAGGCCTCCTGCAGGGCGTCCTCGATGCTCTTGATATCGTTGATGCGGCTGTCGTTGTAGGACGTGCCGAAGGAAACGACCAGAAGCTCGTTCTCGCCGATCTCGTCCTGATTGCGGGGATCATCCTTGGACGCATCGCCCGTGTCAAGGCCGAAATACTCGGGGCTCGCTTCCTCACCCTCGACCATGGCCTTCTGCTCGTCGGTCAGCGCGTCCCAGGCAGCCTTGGCGGCCTCGCACTGCGCGTCGGTCTCATCGGTGCGCTCCTGAACGTAGATCGCGTCAATGAGCGCGGCGACATTGTCGGCCGCGGCCTTGTCGGCGTCCTCCGTGTTCTGCGTGTCGTCGGCAGCGTCGTCCTTCTTGCTGCCGCAGGCGGTCAGCACGCCCAGCAGCATTACGGCTGTGAGCAGGATTGCAAGTGCTTTTTTCATGTTTCTCTTTACCTTCTTCTTCAAAAATCATTCTGAAAGAAATATAAAAGCGGCCATGGTGACCCACAGCCGCTCTCACGATTCCAACCAGCAACACCGCGCCGCGAAAAAATCGCGCCGCGGGTAAACTCGCAGAAATATCAGCCTGTGTGCAGCGGGCTTGAGATTTCCCGCAGAGGCAGGTCTCCTGACTTCGTTCATCGCGGCGCTGCCCTTCCCAGTTTCCCAGTGGCTACGCAGGCCGTTCCCGTACACAGTGACTGCATCGTTCCGGATTCGCACCGGATTCTCTATTCTCCGCCTCGCGGCGGCACCTCTGCGATACAATTTTACATTTTTTCAGACATAGCAGATTATAGCATTCCCCGTCGAATTGTCAATGAGGAAAGCGCGGCGTCCCTTTTACCTTTTGTGTTGATGGTAAAAACTCCGTCGATTTCACCAAAAGCGTGCCCCAGATACCTAATTTCCGAGAGGATACCTATTTTTAGGGTATCCTCTTTCCTTTGCCGGCTGTCTTAAAACCAAGCTTACTGATATTCAGAAGAAAATGAGATTTTGAGGATGGTGTTCCTATGGAAGATTTATTTGACAGGTTCCAAGCCATAACAGGCATTTCAAAATATTCCAACTCGGAAGTTATCACGCCACAAAACATAGTAAAAGACATGGTTGATTTACTCCCTGCTAATGTATTTAACAAAGAGGCAAAGTTTTTGACCCAGCAGTCAAGAGTGGTAGATTTCTTGCAGAGATTTACAAACGGCTAATGGAAAGCCAACTAATGGTACAGGCATTTCCAGAAGAACAGAAGAGAAGGCAACACATAATAGACAATCAGATATATGGCTTCGCCACTTCTGGAATCGCAGCTACACTAGTAAGAAGGCAGTTGTATGATGACCCTACACTTGTAAAAAACATCTATTTCACAACTGCAAAGGACATAGTAAAAGAGATACAAGGAGCATTCAGCAATATGAAATTTGAAATCTTATCGGCGGTATGGATACAATCACACGATAGTTCTCCGCTGCAAGCAGGCGGATGAGCAGCGGCGAAAACGCGATGATACCGCCCGCGCAGAGGTAGATTGCGCACGGAGGTTCATGCTTCGTTCGCCTCTGAAAAGGTGAAGAAAATGCCTGCTGTCAAGAATGGTTTCAAAATTGAGATTTTTAATGTCCCGACATCGTGATCGTGGAGATGCAGCCCTATTACTTTGCTTTTTAGCTTTCTGTTTGGAATTGCTTTTCAGCCTTCTGCCTGATATAATAATGGCAGCATAACGCGAGAAGCTCATCGATAAAATCGGGTGTATTTATGGGAACGCCAAGACCTGATCGGACAAAGAAAGGGTGGGGAGAATGTTATGTCAGAGATAATGTGGCACATCTGCATTTCGAGCATCTACACCCGTGACCGAGTAGAATGCTTTCTACGATGGGAACGCTTTCATTGCGATTGTGGTCGGAATTCATTGATACTGTTATCTTTTTGAGCTTTGCTTATGGCTGGATACAAATGTTAAGGGAGATATTGATATGGCATTTTTAAATGAAAACGAATGGATACGCCTCAATGAGATCGCATACAATATTTCATTTATCTATACAGTAGAGGAAATGCAGCATGAAATTCTCAACCGATGGCTTCCTTTTTTGATTTCGTATGATAGCGCAATTTTTGCCCGAATCTCTACTGCGGAGAATGGATCCTATCAGTTTCAGGCCCCAGCGGCTTTTCATCTGCCTCAGCAGGCTGTCGATGTCTGGATGCAGGAAAGCCTGAATTCAGATGCTTTTCGCTGGGCGCTGTATACCTGTAAAGGCGGTGCTTTTCGGGAATCTATGGCATCTTCGGATGAACAGGTGAATAGCAGCGGAATCTACCAGAACTTCTATCTGCCCAATCACTTGGCATATTCCGTCGGCCTTTCCATCTCCTTTCGAGAAGAACCGGTCGGCTTATTGAAATTGTACCGGCAAGCTGATAAGCCTCCGTTTAGCGAACGGGATATGTTTGTATTGGAGCAGTTGCACAAGCACTTTGCATACCGTTTAGTATATGAAGCAAAAAAGGGAGACACCCGCTATTTTTACGCAAAAGGATATCATGAAAAGTTGTGCAGCCAGTACGGCTTGACCAGTCGAGAAGGGGAAATGTTAGATTTGGCCGTACACGGGCTGTCCAATGAAGATATCGCTCAAAAAATGAATATCAGTATCCATACGGTAAAAAAACATTTCCACAGCATATATACCAAAATGAATGTGCGTAACCGGGTACAGATGATCCAGAGTCTTCCTGTATCAACCAACAAGATCGATTTTGATGCGCTATAAATAAAACTTGGGAAAAATGTACCGCCTGCATTGGCTAAACTGCATTATCCTTTGGTAGTATATAAAGATTCGTTGGTCTTACATCGGGACACACAAGGCTTGTCCAAATAATATACAGACTACATAAAATGGAACTGGCGCTGAATTTTAACGCCGGTTCCATTTTGCTATATTTGGGGTACAAAAGTTAGGGGATGCATATGAAACGAAGCGATATTTGGTGGGCAGTTGCTTATGGGTTGTTGGCTGTGTTTACGGTACTCTTTTGCGTCACAGGAGGCTTTGCCAAGGTCAATACAGCGTATCCTTATCTGGCAGGTTTTGCGCAATTCGCTGTCTATGCTACGGCGGGTGAGTTGCTCTCCGGGCGTCTGTTGGAGGGAACTTGGCAGATCAACCGGGCGACTTGGTTCAAAAGCCTGAGTTGGGGAATAGGAGGCGTCCTTGTCACGCTGGCCTTTACCGTGTTCAGCCAAGGTACCCGGCAAGCCATGGCAGCAGGTCTTCTTCCGGGATATGGAAATGCTCTGGCACAGGCCTTTTTTACCAGCGTTACCAATAATCTGTTTTTTGCTCCTATTCATTCCGCTCTGATGCGAGTATGTGGAAATTATGCTGAAATCCGCTTTTTGGCGGGACAGCATATCACTCCACGCCAAGCGGTGGACTCTGTAGATTGGGGAGAATTGATCGATTTTACTCTGTTTAAAACGATTCCTCTCTTTTGGATCCCAGTCAATACCGTGGGATTTCTTCTTCCGCAAGAATATCGTATCGTATTTGCAGCGGTGCTTTCCTTGGCATTTGGAATATTGATGACTGTTCTCAAATTAAGGGAACGGAAGAATCGGAGTAGAAAGGAGTTACCTATATGATTCAAATTTCAGATAACACTCAGCAGATCCAACCCTCCAAGATTCGAAAAATGTTCAATAAGGCGCTGGAGTACGATCATGTAATTAGTTTTACACTGGGAGAGCCGGATTTTACTGCCTCGCCGAACGTAGTGGAGGCTGGGTGCAGGGCCATTCGGGAAGGAAAGACCAAGTATTCAGAAAATGCAGGGCTGCTGGCTCTGCGCCAGGCGATTGCAGAGTATCTCCATCGCACAGAGGGACTCTCTTACGATCCTGCAAGCCAAATTGTGGTGACGCCTGGAGCCATGGGAGCCTTGTTTTTGGCGCTGAAAGTGCTGCTGAATCCTGGGGATGAGGTTATCGTCAACGAACCCTGCTGGACTAATTATGTCCAACAGATTCGGATGTGCGGCGGCGTGCCGGTGTCGGTGAAAACCAACGCACAACGGGGATTTGATTTGGATGTATCCGCTATTGCCGAAGCTGTTACCGATAAGACAAAGGCCATTATTCTAAACAGCCCATGCAACCCCACAGGAGCTGTAGCCAGCACTGAAACGCTGCTCCAACTGGCCGAATTGGCCCAGAAGCAGGACTTGGTGATCTTGGCTGATGAGGTGTATAAGCACATCCTCTTTGATGGAAGGACTTATACAAGCTTTGCTGCTCTGCCTGGAATGAAAGAACGGACCCTGGTTATTGATAGCCTTTCCAAAACCTATGCGATGACCGGTTGGCGTATCGGTTATGCTGCCGGACCGGAAAATGTGATCCGGAATATGGTCAAGCTGCAGGAAAATGTCAGTGCTTGTGCGGCCACTCCCTGCCAGGTCGCGGCTATTGAAGCTTTGGAAGGTCCGCAAGACCACTTGAAGTATATGGTGGAGCAGTACCGCCTGCGCCGTGACTATGTGATGAGGCGGATATCTGAGATCCCTGGTTTGTCCTGCCATGCTCCGGCTGGGACTTTCTACGCATTTATTGACATCAGTCAACTGGGTATGCCTTGTGAAGAATTTGCCATGAAGCTGCTGGAAGAACGACAGGTGGTAGTGGTACCCGGTACGGCCTTTGGCGAATTTGGCGAGGGATATATCCGTCTGTCCTATGCGACATCCATGCAGTGCCTGGAGCAGGGGCTGCAGGAGCTGGAGGAGTTTGTCAGATCCCATAAGACTGAGGGGGACCCCGCATGAGTATGATCAACGGTACCCGCTTATATGATCATTTGACCCGACTTGGGCGAATCGGTTTTGTGCCGAAAGAAGGAACCACACGATTGCCGTATACCCCTGCCTATGACGAAGGACGAATCTATGTTCAACAGTGCATGGAACAGGCAGGACTTCAGACATCCGTCGATCCTGTAGGGAATCTGATCGGTACGCTTCCCGGTCAGGGAGAGATCATTTGCATTGGATCCCACATCGATACGGTGCCGGGGGGCGGGATTTACGACGGAACCTATGGTGTGTTGTCCGGAATCGAGTGTGTGCAGCGCCTTAAGGAGTTGGGATATCAAAATCGGCATCCCATCCAGGTGATTGCATTTACCGAGGAGGAGGGCAATGTCATTGGCGGAACTTTTGGAAGTAAGGCATTTACCGGCGGAGAGATTGATGAAGCTATGCGGCCAAATCTGGCTCTCCACGGACTTACAATGGAGCAGGTCGGCGCCTGCCGAAGAGATCTGACCCAATATCAGTGTTACTTGGAGTTACATATTGAGCAGGGCGGGGTATTAGAAGCTGAAAGGATGCAAATAGGCGTGGTTGATGGTATTGTGGGCATCGTGCGCTATCGCATGACGGTTTCCGGCTGTGCCAATCATGCAGGCAGCACACCCATGCATCTGCGGGATGACGCGCTGGTGAAAGCCTGCCGGATCATTACCCAGCTTATGGAACGGACTGAGGCCGCTTCGCCGGATATGGTCTGCACTGTAGGAACCCTTCAGGTGTTCCCAGGAGCGGTCAATGTGATTCCGGGCAAGGTGGAGTTTATTGTGGAACTGCGCAACCCAACGATGGAGCCCATGGATCAGGTCATTGACTCCGTGCTGAAAGAGCACCCGGAGCTGGTAGGCGAAGAATATATTCGCCAGTCGCCTACCCAGTGCAGTTCTAAGCTGATAAAGCTGAGCGAGACACTGTGCCGCAACCGCGGTATCCGTTTTCGCAGAATGTTCAGCGGTGCAGGACACGATCTGATGAATTGGGGAAAAGCGGTTCCCTCCATGCTTCTGTTCATTCCCAGCAAAGACGGGATTAGCCACTCTATCCGAGAATACAGCGCTCCTGAGGACTTGTACCAGGGAGCTGAGCTGCTGATGGAGATGGTTCAGGCTTTGGACCAAGAGGAGGGAAAATTGTGAAGATCAAAATCATCAATCCCAATACGACGCAATCCATGACTGAAAGTATAGAAAATTTAGCACGTCGAGTGGCACGCAGCGACACTCAGGTTTGGGCGGTTACTCCGGCATCCGGGCCGGACAGCATCGAATGTTATGTGGATGAGTATTTGGCTGTTCCGGGGGTCCTGAAAGAAGTGATCCGGGGAGACCGAGAGGAAGGCGCCGATGCATTTATCATCGCCTGCTTTGGTGACCCTGGGCTTCAGGCAGCCAGAGAGGTCACCTCCAAGCCTGTGCTGGGTATCTGTGAGTCGGCCATTGCTGCTGCCAAATTTATAGCGCCGTACTTTTCTATCGTATCGGTGCTGGATCGGTCTCGCAAGGTTACAGAGGATGTGGTGTCCAACTATGGAGCGGAAAAGTTTTGCCGTTCTATCCGATCCACAGGTTTGAGCGTGCTGGAATTTGGCAGGGACCCCAAGAAGGGATTGGAAGCGTTAGCCTATCAGGGAAAGTTAGCCGTGCAGCAGGACGGCGCCGAATGTATTTTGCTGGGGTGCGCTGGTTTCGTGGACTTTGTTGAGGACCTGTCCGCCCAGCTGGGCGTTCCCGTGTTGGATGGGGTAATGCCAGCAGTTAAATTTGCGGAAGCCATGGTAGATATGGGGCTGCGTACCAGCAAGGTGTCTACTTGGGGCTTCCCAGAGCAGAAGAATATCGTAGGCTTTCCCATGTTTACCAAACAAGAATTGATATTTTAGGAGATGACAGTATGCGTACCTTGATTAAAGGAGGCACAATCGTAACCGCAGAACAAGAGTATGTGGGGGATATCCTGGTGGAGGGCGATGTGATCCGCGCAATGGGGGCACATTTGGACGAAGCTGCAGATCGTGTGATAGACGCCAAAGGTAAATATGTGTTTCCGGGAGGCGTAGACCAGCACACCCACTTTTCCGCCCTGTGTAATGTCGGCAACCGTGACACCGCCGGATATGAGACGACCGACTCTGCTATTGTAGGCGGCACGACCACCATTGTGGACTTTGCTCCGCAGGATCCGGATCGCGGACTGCTGGATTCCATTGATTATCGAATCAATGTGCGGGCGAAGGATAAGTCTTGTGTTGATTTTGCACTGCATTCCATGGTAACATATATTATGGACAGTATCTTTGATGAGATCGAAGAATTTCCTCGGAGAGGCATTTCCAGCATCAAGATTTTTATGGCCTACAACGGCTCTCCGCTTCATGTAGATGACGGTACTTTCTTCCGTATTCTGGAGAAGAGCCGACAGGTTGGCGCTACGGTATTTGTGCACGCAGAGAATGGAGAGATCCTGAATTTCCTCCGCAGCGAGTGTGTAAAGAAGGGCCAACTGACGCCGCATTACCATTATGTTTCCCGTCCGCCTTTTACTGAGGCGGAGGCGGTGCGCCGGGCTATTTATCTGGCTGGTCAGACCGATACGCCTCTTTATATTGCTCATATGACCTGTCGGGAGGCCATTGCCGAATTACAAAAGGCCAAGGGAACTGGCCAGCGGGTTTCCGGCGAGACTTGCACTCACTATCTGACCACCACTAAGGAAGTTCTGGATAATCCGGATTTCAATGAAGCGGCTAAGTTCGTTTGCTCCCCCGCTTTGCGGGATCGTGAGGACTGCGAGGCTCTTTGGCAGGCATTATCCGACGGACTGCTGACGGCGGTCTCATCCGACCACTGCGGTATAGATGTGGCAGAGCTCAAGCAGGCCGGCAGGAATGATTTTACTCAGATTCCGAACGGTTCCCCCGGCGCCGGCGATCGACTGCATATGGTGTGGACCGAAGGTGTATGCACGGGAAAACTGACCCGCCAGAAATTTGTAGATGTTATTGCCACTCAGCCGGCAAAAATCAACGGTATCTATCCGAGAAAGGGAACGCTGGCGGTAGGTTCTGACGCAGATGTTGTCATTTTCGATCCCAATTATGAGGGGACAGTTCATCTGGCAGATAACCCTAACGGCGTGGACTACAACCTCTATGAGGGCCGTCGTCAGTCTGGTCGGGTGGAGACGGTTCTGCTGCGAGGCCAGGTTGTAGTGGAGAACGCCAAGTTTGTGGGCCGCTACGGCCAGGGAAAATTCATCCCTGCAAATATGTACGCATCCGGTTACGAAAACCGAAATTAACCAAGTGTGATCCGTAGTTACTCGCGCTGCCAAAACCGAAGATGTTGGGAGCGGTGGGAGGCTGGAAACCGGAGTGCGCAAAACGTTTGGTCTGTTCACGAAAATATACGGTATATCGTATGATCAGTCTCGTTCAAAGCTGATATGCCGTGTCTTGATTTTGCAAGCCTTACGTTTTGCGCATCCCTGGACCGAGAAAGTGAGGAGGTGTGATTTGCAGATTCGGATAGGGCCTGTAGTTGCGGAAGCAGAGATTCCATGAAAAAAAACCATAGATAATTTATAACAGGAGGCTTGTTATATGGATACTACATATGGAGTGTTGTGTCTCATTCCCCCCATCGTGGCAATCGGATTGGCCCTGTGGACCAAACAGACGATTTTCTCTTTATTCATCGCGGTTTGGTTGGGGTCCACAATGATGAACGGCTTTAACCCTTTGGTTGGTTTTGTCAAAATTATCTCGGACTATATGATCCCCTCTCTCAGCGGAAATGCATCTTTGATTATTTTGGTTACACTCTCCGGCGGTATGATCGCCATGCTCCGTAACACTGGTGCTGCAGAGGCCTTTGCTACCAAGGTGACAAAGGTTATCAATACTGCCAAGAAGGGGCAGATCGTTACTTGCCTGAGCGCCTTCATTTTCAGCTATACGGAGCCCTGCCTCATGCTTGGTACTATCATGCGGCCCGTTACTGACATGGTGCGCATCTCTCGAGCAAAATTGGCTTATATCCTGGATTCCATGGGATGCAATTTAGCTGCGCTTTCTCCCATTAGCAGCTATGGTCCCTTTATCACGGGACTGATTGCCGCAGAGCTGTTGGCAAGCGGCGTTGAGGGCAACGAATGGGGCATCTGGTTGAATATGCTTCCGTTCAATCTGTATGGCGTATTTGCCATGATTTCTGTTTTGATCGTTGCTGCTTTCGGCTTGAACTTTGGCCCTATGTACAAGGAAGAAAAGCGGGCCAGAGAGACCGGAAAGCTGCTGGACGACGGGGTTCAGCCCTTGGTTCCAGAGGTGAAAAATGAGCTGCCCGCAGATTATAAGCTTACTATGTGGAACTTTATTATCCCTATTGTTTGCCTGTTTGGTTCTCTCTTTGCCACCATTTTCTGGTCCGGCGATCTGGTTAACAACGGGTTGGTGGGATGCTTCCGCAGTGCCAACATTACACTTGCTATTTGCATCGCCTTTATGGGTGGCGCGCTGGGTGCGGGCATCATGGGTGTAAGCACCAAGCTCTTCAGCGTGACCAAGGCGTTCGATACCTTTGTCAACGGTATGGCTGAACTGATCTCGGTTCCCTTTATTCTGGTGTGCGCATGGTCCTTGGGCTCTATCGTCAAAGGTATGGGGACCAGCGAGTTTCTGATCCATATTGTGGAGCAATACCTGACTCCCGGCATGGTTCCGGCTTTGGTATTCCTGTTTGGCGCACTCATTTCGTTTTCGACCGGTTCCTCTTGGGGCGTGTGGTCTATTATGATGCCCATTGCTTTCCCAATGGCCATCGCCTTTGATATTTCCATTCCGTTTGTTGTTGGCGCCGTGATTGGCGGTGGCCTGTTCGGCGACCAGTGCTCCCCTATCTCCGATACGACTGTGCTCTCTTCTACCGGTGCTTCCTGCAACCATATCGTCCATGTTATGACGCAGCTGCCCTACGGAATTACGGTTGGTATTTCGGCTTTCGTGGGATTCCTTTTTGGCGGACTGACCGGACAGTATGTCTTGAGTATTGCGGTTACTGCTGCTATTCTGACAGTGAGCCTGATTACTCTGACTCAGCTTACCAAACGGCGTTACCCTGAGAAGGTACACTAACTGCTTTGCCGTTGGAATAGGAGACATTTATGAAAAAGATTGATACCATTGTGGTGGCCCCGCATTTCTATACGATGGAGGGAGCCGGCGTGGGCTATCATAGTGATGCCGCTATGGCTGTAGACGGAGGCAAAATCTTGAAGGTGGGCAACCGGCCTGAGATTTTAGCGGAATATACAGCTGAGGAAATGATCACCTTGGATCATCATATGGTGCTGCCTGGTTTTATCGACGGCCATATGCATACTGCATGCAATATTATGCGCGGATTGGCCCAAGACACCAACAGTTGGATGATGTTCGGCCTCCAGCCCTTTGACAACGCGGTTAATGACGAGGAACGGGATGTGGGCAGCCGAGTGGCCATTCTGGAGGCCGTCCGGGCAGGCACTACCACACTGGGCGACTATGAATCCAAAATGGAAAATGTGTGTGCTTTCATCGATAAGGTGGGCGCCCGAGGGAATATTGCACAGACGATTCGAGCGGCTAAACGACGGGTTTATCAACCGGGCGAACTCTATGAGTTTGATGATGCCATGGGAGAGGAGAGCCTGAATCGAAACATTGATCTGTATAATAAATGGAACAACAAGGCAGGGGGACGGATTAAGATCCTGTTTGGCCCGCAGGGCGCTGACTTTGTCAGCCCGGAGATGCTGTTGCGTATCCAAAAGGCGGTCAAGGAGCGGGGTACCAAAATCCATATGCATGTGCAGCAAGGAGACCGAGAGACCTATCAGATCGTCCAGCGCTATGGCAAGCGTCCTACAGCTTTTCTGGATGAGTTGGGCTATCTGGATGAATCTCTTATTGCAGTCCATCTTACTGACTGTACAGATGAGGAAGCTGCCCTTATTGCCAAACGAGGTGCCTCAATGATCGTTAATCCGGGTTCGATCGGCATCATTGATGGCATTGTCTGCCCAAGTGTTGTTTTCCAGCAGGCGGGCGGTGTGGTGGCCTTGGGTTCCGATCAGGCTCCGGGCAACAACTGCCATAACATCATCAATGAGATGAAAAATGTTTGCCTCTTCAACAAGATCAAGTATCAGAATCCGGAAGTTATGCCCGCTTGGAAGGCCCTGCGTATGGCCACCATTGAGGGTGCCCAAGCGATTGGCTTGGGCGATACCGTAGGCTCTCTTGAGCCTGGAAAACGCGCGGACTATATTGCTATAGATCTCAGTTGTCCCTCCATGTTGCCGGTGTACACTTACCCAATGCGCAACATGGTACCTAATCTGGTTTACAGTGCCAGGGGATCCGAGGTTTCGCTGGTTGCAGTGGACGGCAAGGTCATAATGCGAGACGGCGCGTTTACCTATGTAGATGAAAAAGAGTACTTAAATGAGATATCTAAGTACCCAGATGACATCGGTCGGCGTGCAGCAGATGAGTTCTTCTCCATTGATGGGACCAATGCTCATTTTATGCGTGAGGATAAGCTGTAAGCGCCTGTTTTGGGGCCTGAGGAAGATTTCCTCAGGCCCCCTTTTTATCAAGGTGGAAAGCTGTATGGCGGTCGGATATTGCGCGGTTGAATGGTTCGTCTCCAGCCATACAATTACGAGCGCTTTGTTCAGGCGGACCACTTGGAGTTTTCTTTCGGTGGCGGGGAAGCTAACGTAGCTGTTTCGCTGGCTAACTACGGCCTTGACGCCGTCTACGTCACCAAACTGCCCGCGCATGCCATCGGACAGGCTGCGGTCAACTCTCTGCGCCGCTACAGCGTGGATACCTCTATGATCGTGCGTGGAGGCGACCGTATCGGTATCTCCTATAATGAGAAAGGCGCGTCTCAGCGCGGTTCCGTTTGCATTTATGACCGGGCGCATTCTGCCATTCAGGAGTCCACTCCCTCCGACTTCGACTGGGATGTGATTTTTAAAGGCGCGGACTGGTTCCACTTTACCGGCATCACGCCTGCGCTCGGCCCCAACATGGTGGATGCCTGCCGTGACGCCTGCAAGGCGGCGAAGGCACATGGGGTCAGGATTAGCTGCGATCTCAACTACCGCGGCAAGCTGTGGAGCCGTCAGCAGGCACGGGAGGCCATGACTGATCTGTGTCAGTACGTGGACGTATGCATTTCCAACGAGGAGGATGCCAAGGATGTGTTCGGCATTGAGGCGGAGGCGACCGATATCTATGCCGGCGAGATCAACCGCGAGGGCTACAAGTCCGTTGCAAGACAGCTTGCTGATCGGTTTGGCTTTGAAAAGGTCGCTATCACGCTGCGCGAGTCCCGCTCGGCGTCCGACAACGGTTGGAGCGCCATGCTGTTTGACGCTGTCGGCGATGAATACCATTTCTCCAAAAAATATGACTTGCATATCGTTGACCGCGTGGGTGGCGGCGACAGCTTCGGCGGCGGTCTGATTTACGCACTGCTCACCGGTAAGGGCAATCAGCGGGCTGTGGAATTTGCCATGGCGGCCTCCGCGCTCAAGCATACCGTCGAGGGCGATTATAACATGGTTACAGCGGCCAAGGTGGAAAAGTTGGCCGACGGCGATGATTCTGGCCGCATCCAGCGCTGAATTGATTTTTAAAATATTCCCTGAATTTATAAAGTGTCATTGTAAGCTGCTGATCACTTCAAGATAGGGACTCTTGCGATTCTTCACCTTTCTTTCCTGAATACGGCATTGTTCGTTGGTGAAAGGGACTGATACCCTGCCAAAGCGACGAACAATGCCAAGGGAGCGCAATGTTGGCAGACGAATAATAAGGCCGCGGTGCCAGAGGAAGCGGACGCACGCCAGAGGAAGCGGACGCACGCCAGAGGCGTGCATTCGCTTCCTCTGGCTTTTCTTTGCCCAAATGTGAGAGAGAAGTGAGATGCGCCAGGTAGCAGCAAGAGTGAAGCACCCATGCTTCGGCGTTCGAGTCGCATCAGTTCATAAAATCAACCGGCTGCATCTCGAAAATGTCGCCTGTCGCGGGGAAAAACTGCTTTTTGAAAAAACTGTTTTTAAAACTTTTTGCGGTGAAAAAGATGATAAATATATGAAAACACCGCACTTTCGTGCGGTGTTTTCTGTGCTGCATCTTTCATCAACACATTTTGGTATGCCCGACTGGATTCGAACCAGCGGCCTTCAGAGTCGGAGTTATCAGGCCGTCAAGCCGAGAAGCCCTGCGGCGCAAGGCTTTGATTGGTCTTGCACAAATTTCCGGCATTTTGAGAAAAAACCTCGGAAGCCTTGCGGGGCAAGACTTCCGAGGTTTTTCGCGATAGTAGTCAAATAGTAGTCTGCGCGCCTCGCAGGTCATGTGACCCGGTTCATTTGTGCAACCTTATCGATGAACGCTTTCAAGTCCTCAATATAGGTATAGGGTGCGTACTCAGAATATATCTCAGGGGAATCCAGAATAACGATCTGCACCCCATCCGCCCTCAGCGCCTCCAGCGTTCCAGGAAGGCAGCGGGCCTCGTTGGGCGTCTTGCAGAGGTAGGCAAGACAGCCCTGCTGATCAAAGATTTTTGCAACGATGTATATCTTTTTATCGCCCATTGTCACACGCCTCCATCTCTTTTAGAAGTCCCGCTCGGTCTTGATCACACCGGCAGTATACTCCTGATAAAGCTTTTTCCCGATTTTCGGGCTTTTGTACTTGTAGACATACTGGTGACTCCAGAGGTTAAAGTAAGTTTAGGCTGCTGTTCTGGCCGTCTGCATCGTATTCCCGGTGAAGGCCGTAATATCCGCTGGAGCATCGCACCGGGCGCATCTCTGGATCATAGTAGAGATCATCCGACGCTTTGCCATCAACCAGTGTTCTCACGATGCTTGAATACCCGGTAGGGATATCCCTTCGCATAATTACTTCAAAAGCTCCGCTAAGTAATGCTCATCTTTCTTGTGGGAGCCATTATGCTGCCTGTATGCTTTTATAGCATCAACCAGCTTTTCGCAATTTGGGCCAAAGTATTCCTCGTAGAAGGCTGTGCTATTATCGTATTTTCTTTTTCCACAGCGAATATTTGCTTTTGCAAAGATCTTCGCTTTTGTTCTGGACTTCACCTTTTCATACTCATCCGCCAGATTTTCAGAAATGATAAGCAGCATCTCCAGCTCAGGTTTCGTACAATATTTCTCAACCAGCGTTATTTTATCTTTGTATGCAGACGGTATTTCCAGTTTTTCATTTTGGCCATCACCGATACGTAGTACATGCACCTCATCAGGATACAAGTTCAATGCCGCTTTAACTGCAGCAGAGGATTTAATTTGGCGTGCATGATACGGAACCAAGCCCAACAAATCATCTGATGAAAATTTCAACTTTTGATTTTCCAGCAGGATGTTGATGACTTTGAGCTCGTTAGGTCCCTCGCACATAATCAGCAGCTTCATTTCATCAACTTCCTTTTCAGATTCATCAGCTCATCGTAATTTACCGCCGTTTGGAAGGCATTGTTATAAAAGCGTTTGCTCTTAAGCAGACCGGACCTTATTCCAAAGCACTCATACATATTTTTAATAGCAACCTTGTCGTTTGACTGACAGACCCAGATATTATCCTGTCGATTGAATAAATCCAGAACTTCGCAATAATGCGTTGAAAACAGTAGTGTTGCCCCGTGTCTGTTCACTGTTTTATCCATATACAGGCTTAGCATATTTTCGACAAGTGTCTTATGAAAATGTGCTTCTGCCTCATCGATAAGCAAATCGAAGCCCTGCCGGAGAGATGCCACGACCAAAGTGTAAAGGATAATGCCCTTGGTCGTTCCACTCGACAGAAAATAAAGAAGTTCTTTATCCGATAACAGCTTTTCCTCATTGCAAATACAAACACGATAGTTATGTTCATCGAGCATTTGAATGCCTTGAATACTACTATCGAAGATACGGATAATTGCAGAAAGCATTTCATCTGGTATATGATAAGTTTTTAATAGCCGAAATGCCATTTGGTATGTGTCTGCTCCCATACCGTCACTACCAAAGAAAATCGCTGATACCTGTTTTTTCTTTAGCACAAAAAAGGTACTCGCTGTATCTTCCGGCAATTCTCCTAAATTTTTCTGCTCAACGAAGTCTTCAGTATACAAAGAACTCAATTTTGTTTTATAATATTTTTTCTTATAAATATGCTGATTAGAAAAGGTTGCTCGGTTTGCTAATGTTGGATCAGCCTTCAATTCTGTTGCGTATTTATAAATATACCCTTCATGGAAAAAGATAATTTCTAGTTTGATCCCCTCATAGGAATAGTGCTTATTCTCCAGACTAAACTTGCCCAGAATATCATAACAGCAGTCCAGCAGTTCTAATGCAGTTGTTTTACCAGAAGCGTTTTTTCCGATAAATGCACCAATGCTATATACATACAAACCTTCAGCAATTTCCTGGAGTTCATATTCTTTGTCTTCCGTTGTTTTCTTCGATTTTGCAACCAGATCAATAACCGTATCATCCTGGCAGTTCTTAAAATTACTAGCCTTGACACGCAGTAGCTTCATCTAAAACACCTCCATGCTTAGTATACCCCACCATTCATTTTTAATCAAGTTTTCTGTTTAAATTTCAGTAAATTTTTGTTTTGTCTCAATGTGCTGTGTTTTCTTCTTATATTCTTTCTGTTTCTACCATTTACGCCCTATGCTGGTGCAGGGCAAGGCTCCCGGCGGCCTGATGGGCTGGATCGACCCGAAGCGGCTGCAAATCATTGAAAAGCAAAGTAGCTCACCTTTAGGGGCGCGGGCAAATAGCCCCGCGTCCCTTTTCGGTTTCATTCGTCAGGAAAGGCGGTTGCTCTTTTGAACAACCGCCTTTCCTCATTTCTATCCGATTTGAGCGGAAAAAATAAGTCTATGGCAAAAGAAGCATTCTGCCTTGTTACTTGAAAATGTCCGCCAGCGTCAACAGTCTTACTTCTCCGCGATCCTGTGCTTGAAGCAGTCCCTCTGTAAATCCGCCTTTCGAGAATATGAAGTAATGGTAATTCAGACCCTTGCCAAAAGCAGATGCATATTGTCCCATGTCTGTCCAGCCGCTGCCTGCTTTGACGGTTACCATTATCTGTGCAACAGATACTTTCTGGTGATTTAGAACAGTATGTTCAAAGCACAACCGAACATGGGTTGAGGAATTGAGAATAAACGTGGCACAGCCCACCGGTCGGATAATCGGTGGGCTGTGTTGCATATAAGTTATTTATCAATGTTGTTGATAGAGAAACCTCTATTTTTCTTGCAGATAATTCTCAGTCTGTGAGGAGCCTTGATTTTATGGGAGCTTAGCTTATAAGACCAAATCATAATATCGAGCAAATCCTGCTGTGAAATGGATGCTCCGGATCCCCCATCAAAAGATGTAGTCCCTGCACCCAGAATTGGTACGCATACATCCTTTTCGGAATAGTGATTCTCCAACTCTCTCCATAGAAAATCCAAGCACCGAAGATACTCATCACGGGAAAAGAAGCGGCCCTTACCCTTGTCGTCAAGCTTGGCAAACGCCATCAACAGGTCATCGCCATTGGGAACTATGGTTCCTGAATCATATCGTGCTTTTTGCTGAAACCTTGATTTAGCCCGTGCAGGCGCAATGTTGGCATCATCAATCAACTTTTGCACATTTAAATCCGGATGGGCTGTTAAATACTGCCCGCAAATAGACTTTGGATTTATATCTGCGGTTTTATCACCGACTTGTGTTGTGAAGCACTCGTCAAAATTAATTACCCGCTTACAGTTCCTCGTTTTGAGGATATTGCCATATTCGACCCGAATCGAATAATTTTCACCGTGAATTGTAGTCCATCGGCGGAACTTCAGAAAAAGCGCATATATCGCCGACACTGCAATCCAAACAAGCGCAAAGCACACAAGACGAGAAATGACAATGTTAACATCCGTGGCATCTAAATCCGAAAACAATTTGCATTGTTTCAAAAAATCCTGCGATATCCAGTCACAGTCTCCAAAGAACGACTCAGGTACAAATGTGAAAATGACTGTAACGACAGCAAATGCCAACGTCACACTTTTCTTAATAAAATCAATCAAAATCCAAGCGCCTCTTTAATGTAGGCGTAGTCACCAACTTTCTTTCCACTGGCATCATATTTCCAGAACGGCTTCGCATCATCTTCGTAGCCACTCATGTAAGAGGGGAGCCAGTTTGCTTCTTTTCGTGTGGAATTATAGACGATGATGATCGTCTTTTTCTTCTTTTTTGCCTGTTCAAATTCATGGTGAAGATAAGAGCAACCATTAATACTCCCGAAATCGCCATTCTCGTCAGGCGTAGAGGTGCTGGATACTTTACACGCCTTAGAGCCGTTTGTGTTTTGTTTGTACGGTGTGCAATAGCACTGGCTTTGCGCTTTAGACACACGTTCGCATCCACTTCCAGCTGTACGGGAGCCAGTCATATCGCCAACAACAAAAATCACGGCAGATGAAGCGTTGATTTGGCGGTTGAATTCCGCTTTCAAATCACAAATTCGGCAATCACTGCTTTTAGTTACGCTTCCGGATGATACTTTTGACATATCAATGAAATCAACTTTATGGAGATTGTCACTCCCCCACTTAGTCAGCTCTTCTACTACGGCTTGATCACCGTTATTTTGATCATAGTCAGCACTGATGTAAACCTGCTTGCTCATATATTCAGTCTCCTTTTGGAATAATCCGGCCAAGATACAATATATAGTGTCTTGTTTTTATATTTATACTATATATCATATCACAGACTGTGAGATAATACAAGCACATTTTACATTCTCTCTTAACACATTTTTGATTTAGTGCTTAAGAAGTTACGACAAAATATAATTTTCGATGACACATACAAAATAAACCTAATGAAACACAAGGGCAAACCCGCAAACAAGCTTGTAACACAGAATGAAAATAGAACTTATATTAAGTTGACAAAAGGAAACTGCTACAGTTTTCGTCCATACTTTGGACGGGAACTGTAGCGGTTTTTGTTTATCTGTAGCGATTCAAGTTCTAAAACTTTATTTGACTCTTTTTCTGAAATAGACGGAACACTACAGCAAGACATTCAATGCAATACGCTGCTCCGAAAATCACATGACGGACAGCTACTGTCCGCTTGGCTTCTTGCAGATCATCTTCTGCGCAAACAGTGATGGGGAGAATGGTCCCATCTTTGGGCGAGTATCGAAGGGAAACCACACTTTCGTTGCTGTCAATATATTCGCAAACTATCCGCCTCACCTCTCAGCAACATCTTGTAGCACCTCGTAAACATGGATCAGCGCTGCTGTCTTACACAGAAATCAATCTGCCAGCTCCCGCTCCCCCCACCACGTTCTCTGCGGTGTTGTATAGTACCCCGCGTCCTGCTCCGCCTCCGCTTTGGCGGTGCGGATTGTCTTCTGAGCGGAGAGCCACCGACCGTAAGCCCCGCCATACAAGTCCCTTTTCAGCTTCCGCAGCGCGGCCTTGTACGCTTTCTCCGCTCCGCTGGGGCCGTTGTAGTTGAGCCGAATCGCCAGCTCCTGAAAGGTCATTTCCCTGTCATCCGGCTGACCGATGCCAAGGTAGCTTCGCACCAGATTCAGCTCTCTGGGCGTCAACACCTCCTCCATCCGCTGCATCAGCAGCGTCCGGCGCATGAGGCGGTCATAGGCCACGGCAGGATCGCCGCCGCAGCTGACGGAGAACACATCGTCACCTAACTGCCGGACGCAAAACAGCGTCCGGTATTCTTTCATCAACGCCCCAGCTACCTTGGCAGATACATTCAGTTCTCCGCACACCACCTTGACCGACTCAGCATCAGATGCGTCCCACCCCTCGGCACAGAGGTATGCCGCCCTGCGCAGTTGATTGTACCGGCTGATGGGAATGGACAGAGAGGAAGAATACTGCGCGGCGTAGTCGGACAGTGTTGCTTCTATCGCGGGCATCGCATAGGTCAGCAGCTTCGTTCCGTAAGCGGGATCAAAGTGCCCCGCCGCGTCCAGCAGCGACAGCGCCGCCTCCTGCTTCAAGTCTTCCGTCTCACACCACGGTATGTACGCCCGCGCCAGTTCGGTGAGGTAGCCCTCGTTCTGTGCGATGAGCCGCTCCGCGGCGTTTTTGACTCCGGCTTGTATTCGCAAAGCCAGCTCTTCATTGCAAGGGCCGTCCCCAGCAACGGTGTACATATTCCTCGCCACGGGAACGCCCCCCTTCCTCATTTCAGCCGCTTTTCTGCCTCCGCGTAAATGTGTTCCAATTCCATATCCCGCGCATATCCGTCAGCGGCGTAGTCGTTGTCCATCAGCGCCTTGTCCCGATAACTCTCCGCCAGATAGAGCGCCTCCCGCCGTAGGTCATCGGAGATCTTTCCCCGCTGGTGATGCTTGCGGATCGTCCCGGTTCGGGTATTGAACAGGCGGTAGACCGGGTGCTGTTTGTTCTGCTCCTTCTGGTGCATCATCGCGCCGTACTGCCGGCAGGTATAGCGGTTGTCCTGCGGTGCGACACCGTCGCAGTATTTTGGAATGTGACCGTTGGTGGTCAGAAAATATGTCCCGCAGCCTTGGCACTGGCTGGGCGCGTGGCCGTGGTGCAATCCGTTCATCAGGTCGAACACATAAAAGTCAATGGCACGCTTGCAAATCACGCGCTGAGCGGTTTTCCATTTTTTCTCATCGTTCTCATCCTGAAAATATTTGAATCCTGTGACCACTCTTGGATAGGAGAAAAATTCTTCCACCTCGCCAAACGGCATTTGCTCCAACAGGATCAGAAAGTTGTCATCCTCATCAAAGCACTCATGCGCCGCCTTTGCGAAGGCGTCTGCATTACGCCGCTTCGCTCTGCGCAGATATTTCATTTCGAATGTGCGGATGAGCAGGCAAAAATTATAGATCGCCACAAGGATTCTCAGGATCGGCTCGCAAAAGGAAAGCACCAAGTACGGAAGATGCGCCTCCTCTTCCTCATAGTCCCGATCGAGCCGCTCCTCGCTCAAAGCATGTTCAAGATCCTCATACGCACCTTTGCTTTCGCAATAGCAAAACGGAGGGCAAGTATACAGCCAGGAAACCGTGTCATGCAGCAGCGGTCTTAGTTGTGCTGCAATATCATGGCGCTTGCTCTTTTCGGCTGTGCTCAAATCGTCCACAAGCGCCGTCAGCACAGTAATACGCTCCAGAAGAGGATCGTGGATCTCTCCGGCAAAGTTCAAAATCTCCGCCGCAAAATGTCCTGCCGGAAACTCCTTTCCCTCGTAGTACACACGGTCATTCCAGCAGTCCATTGTCATGGTGTCAAACGTGTTATACTGATCTGTCCCGATCTTCAAAAGCCCGCCTCCTGTCCCATATCCGTTTTGCATCTGTCCCGCGATATTCTCATTCTATCAAAAAATACAGAATAATCAAGTGAAAGGGTTAGAGCCTCGGCCGCAGTGAGGTCTCTGCCCTTATCTTTTTATCCGGAGGAATTCAAATTGAAAAAGGAAAACCGATTACAAACCATCGATGGTGAAACGCTGATGAGCCAGCCACTCACACCGCTGAACTTCGTGGTGGACACGTTGCTCTCTCAGGGTCTGCACATCCTCGCAGGCTCACCCAAGGTGGGAAAGTCATGGCTGACGCTATGGCTGGCGGTCACGGTGGCGAAGGGTGAAGCCGTCTGGGGCATGGGCGTAAAGCAAGGCACCACGCTCTATCTCTGCCTGGAGGACTCCACTCTCCGCATCCAGAACCGTCTGTTCGAGATCACGGAGGACGCTCCCGCCAATGTCCACTTCTCCACCAACAGCGACACCCTTGGCAAGGGCCTGGAGGAACAGCTCTGTGCGTTCCTCTCAGAGCATCCCGACACGGTGCTGGTCATCATCGACACACTGCAAATGATCCGCGGTGCCGGTTATGACAACACCTACGCAAATGACTACCGTGACCTCTCCGCACTGAAGCGTATTGCGGACGCCCACGGCATCGCCATTCTGCTGATCCACCATCTGCGAAAGGAGCTTGCCGACGATGTGTTCAGCCGCATCTCCGGTACGACGGCTATCAGCGGCGCGGTGGATTCCAGCTTCACGCTCATCGAGGACAAGCGCGGCAGCGGCAAAGCGACGTTCTCCTGCATCGGGCGTGACATTGAATATCGTGAGCTGACGCTGGAGCGCAACGCGGAAAATGTGTGGGAGCTGGTGTCGGACAGCCGGACGCAGCCGGAGTTGCTGGGCGGCCGGATCGTCATTCTTCTCTCTGAGTTGATGCGTGACCGCGCGGAATTTATCGGCACTCCCACGGAGCTGTCCGCGCAGATTGACCCTGTGGGCAGCGAGGGCATCACGCCGAAAAAGGTATCTCGTCTGATCCTGCAAAGTGTTGCCGCACTAAGCAAAATCGGTATTTCCGCCGTGGTACGCCGCAGCAACGGCAAGCGGCTCATCGAACTGCGCCGTGCCGAAAGTGACGATACACAGGATGCCCGAACCGTTGACCCTATCGACCCTGTCGCTGTCTCAGGCGGTGAAAACGCCCCGTGTTTCGCCCTGTAAGCCGCTGTGTGCGCGGTTTGGGGGACGGGTGGCATGTGTACCCGCTGAAGCCCTTTCAAACCAGCGTTGCGGCGTTTGTCGGCGATGTGTGAAAGTACCGCTTAAGCACTACTCCGATTTCGGAGAAATGCGCTTTTTCAAGAGAGTTTCCCCTCCCAATCCTGTCCCGTTGCGGAGGCTTTCGCCCCCTATTTACCCGTTCGATAAAAGCACTAGATAAAGGGCCGCAGTCGCAAGCGCCCGCAGCCCGCCCACAAAGCCCCGCAGTGCGGGGCTTTTCAGGGAACCGCCAACCGCCGTCGGTTTGGCGGTTTTACAGAACAATCGCAGTCGGTCATCCGGCAAAGTCCCGTGTTTGCAGGGCTTTGCGGCGATTTTGACCGACGACACAGAAAGGAAAGAGAAAATATGGATAATAACAAGAAAAGCACCACGATTTGGCTGCGCCCCAGCGTGATCAGCCGCATGGACGGCTGGCTGGAAGCAGATAACTGTCAAAGCCGCAGCGAATTCGTGGATAAGGCGCTGCGCTTCTACATGGGCTATCTCGGCACGGAGGACAACACGACCTACATCTCTCGGGCCATCCTGACAGCCATTCAGGGTACGCTGGACGACAACAACAATCGGCTCTGCCGCATTCTTTTCAAGTGCGCGGTGGAACTGAATATGCTGTGCCACACCATCGCCGCGCACTTCCGCGCCGACCCGATCCACACGCGGGAGCTGCGGGCCTACGCCGTGGACGAGGTGAAGCGCACCAACGGTCAGGTGAGTTTTGAAAGCGCAGTGCGGCAGCAGCGCAGGATCGAATATGAGGAGGATGATTTTGAATGAAACAGGACTGGGAAATTTATCGTGACACATGCATCCTCGGCGCGGCTCTGGCGGTGAAAGAAAAATTGGATGAACACGCCGCGCGAGAAGAACAGCAGCATGAGCAAACGATGGGAGGGTTCTAAAAATGGCAAGCATCAAGCAATTGGACGAGCGGCGATATAAGATCACCGTCAGCAACGGCTACCGGCCCAACGGCAAAAAGATCAGCAAGGCAAAGACCATCCAAGTCCCGTCCGGTGTCCCCAAGCGCGGCATCGGGCAGTATGTCGCCCACGCCGCCGAGGAGCTGGAGCGCAGCTTCAAAACCGGCTACGCCGAGGATGGCGAGATGACCTTTGAGGAATTCGCCTCCCGCTGGCTGAACCGACAGACGAAATATGCCCCCAGCACCATCGCTGCATACCGGCGGATGCTGGAGGTGGTGTATCCCATGATCGGCGGCATCCGCCTCAATAAGCTCCGACCGATGGCACTGGAAAATATGCTCTCCGCGCTGCGCAAGCGCAAGCACCACGGAAAGCGCATCAACGAATCCACCGCGCAGCGATACCTCTCTGTGGTCTCCGCCGTACTCAGCGACGCTAAGCGCAATGAGATCATCGAGAAGAATCCCGCGCGGATGTTAGACCTCCCCACACCGCGGCGCACGGTGCAGCGCATCCCCACGCGAAGCGAGGTGGAAAAGCTGCTGGATGCGCTGGCAAAGGAGCCGCGGCACTACCGTCTGTTTTATCTGCTCTCCATGTACACCGGCTGCCGCCGGGGCGAGCTGTGCGCTCTGCAATGGTCGGACTTCACCGGCACGCAGAACGGTCTGCTGCTCACCGTCAGCCGCTCCCGCAGCAGCGTTCCCGGCAAGGGCATCGTGGAGGGCGCCACCAAAAACGGCAAGCGCCGTGAAGTCTATCTCTCCTCTGACCTGCGGGGCATCCTCCTCGCCTACAAGCGCCGCAAGCAGATGGAGGCGGACAAGCAGCGCCGCAGACTCAGTCCCTACCTCTTCACCGACGAGCACGGGCAGCTCATCCACCCGGACACCTTCACCAAGCGGCTGCGGAAGCTCTATGCCTCCATCGGTTTTCCGCGGGAGTACCACCTGCACACCCTGCGGCACTACTTCGTGACATCGCTTCTGCACTGCGGCGTGGACAAACAGACGGTGGCAGATCTTGTCGGTCATGCGGACACCGGCTTCCTGGAGCGCACCTACTGCCACCCCCAGCAGGCGCAGAAGGAGCAGGCGGCTGACTCCATGCTCACCATGCTCCGTCCGGACGGCGGACAGATCTTCAATCTCGCCGCTTGTTCTCCGAAGCGGCGCAGCGCATGATTGTTGCTTTCGTAGAAATCGTTTCTCCAAGAAGAATGTGATAGCTTTACCGTCGTGCTTGCGGTATGTTGTGCTTGCAAAATAAGCCTCAACTGTACTGAGAATAAATGAAAGAGAGGTCATTTTTATGGCAAGCATCCGCAAGCGCGGCAGCAGCTATCTCATCGTGGTCTCCATGGGCTATGACTACAACGGCAAGCGCATCAAGCCCCAGCAGAAAACCGTCCACCCGCCGGAGGAGCTGACGCCCAGGCAGGTAGAAAAGTGGCTCAACGAGCAGGCCGTCCTCTTTGAGCGGGAATGCCGCCACACGCCGCAGCCCGTCCAGCAGCTCACGCTGGCAAAATACATCGACCTGTGGCTGACAGACATCGCCCCCGGCAAGCTGGCGAAGTCCACCATCCGCCGTGACCGGCAGGACATCGAACGCATCCTTCCGGCGCTGGGCCACTACAAGCTCACCGAGCTGCGGCCGGAACACTTCCGGAATTTCTACGCAGAACTGCGAAAAGCTATCCGTCCCGACACAAAAAAGCCACTCTCCGAGTACACCATTGAGGGCGTGCACGCGACGCTGTGCAGCATCCTCTCTGATGCTGTGGAGGGTGGCTTTCTTTCGCATAATCCGGCGTGGCGCACCTACCGCTACGCCGGGCGCAAGTGTGAAAAGAAGATTGCGGACGAGGAAACGGCGCAGAGGATCATCGCCGTGCTGGAGGGCGAGAGCATCAAGTACGAAACCTACTTCAAGCTCATCATCGCCACGGGGATGCGGCGGGGCGAGTGCTGCGGATTGAAATGGTGTGACATTGATTGGGAGCAGCGTTCCATCCACATCTGCCGCAACGCGGTCAAGGTGACGGACGAGGAGATCTTCGTAAAAGAACCCAAGACCCGCGCGGGTGACCGCTATGTGTACTTCTCAGCCGAGATGGAAAGTCTCCTGCGAGAGTACCGGCAGGAATGTGCATACATCACCGAAACCTATGACCAGCGGCAGCTGACCGCTGATGACTTCCTGTTCCGCCGTCAAGGAACGCAGCTCCCCATGACGCCCACCACCTTCACCTACCGCTTCAAGCTGATCCTCAAGAAGAACGGCCTACCGCAGGAGCTGAACGTCCATTCCCTCCGGCACACCGCCGCCAGTCTGATGATCGCGGGCGGTACGGATGTGGCCACGGTGGCGGGCATCCTCGGCCACAGCAAGCCCTCCACCACGCTGGACATCTACACCCACGCCTTCGACAAGAACAAAAAGGCCGCCAGCGCGGGCTTGCAGGGAATGTTGGAGATATGAATACAGTCAGCATCGAAATAACAGTAGCTTTGTGCGGCGAGTTGTGGTATGTGTTGTGGCTGCCAAAGGAGGGGATGCCATGTACGACTACATGAAAGCCTTGCAGGCACGGTTTGACAAGAAACCGCCGGAGCAGCTCGTCCGCGCCGTCCAATCTGCCCGTGAGGAGGTACGTGAGGGCATGGATGATGAAAAGCGCAAGAAGCTGCTCCGCCTGCTGGACGCGCAGAATATATTACTGGAGGAGGCCACGTTGATGAGCTTCACGGCGGGCTTCAAACTGGCGTGGGGCATGGCAAAGGAGCTGGGAGCAGATGGACTCTATTCCTTTGAACGAGAGGAAGAAGAACGCATCTGCCATCCGGCAGAGCAGAACGTTTGATCCCAACTCGCAAAACGCTCACCCACGAATAAAAAAGGATGATTTCATAAGAAATCATCCTTTTTGTCAGGCGGCTTCAATATCGTTTAATTCTCAGTTTTCTGCAAGCTGTTCCTCGCAGAACTGCTTCAGGGCGGGAATATCGTTGACCGCGGTTTCCCAAATGATTTCGCGGATCTCTTCGCAGTAATCGCGGATATGCTGGATGCGCTGGCGGTCAGGCTGCGTCATATACATTCAGTTTCTCCTTCATCACGGTTTCACGGAACATTTCCTCGCTGGGCATTTGCGCACGTTGTTCCAGCGCGCTGACAGTAATCAGATCGATTGGCTTTTGCAGCGCCGCTTCAAGGTCGCAATACAGCGCGCCCAAAGAGAGAAGACTGCGCAGGTTCGTTCCGCTGGTATCGACCAGCAAATCGATATCGCTGTCCTCTCGGGCTTCACCTCTTGCGTAAGAGCCAAAGAGGAATATCGCTTTCACACCGTACTGCTTCGTCACCGGCGCGATTCGCTGCTGAATTTCGTAGATTGAATAAATCATAAGCACTCCTCCTTCGGGTTTATTATATCCGACAGCTAACAAAATGTCTACGTTTTAGTAAATTGTCCTCAAATGAGGTCTACCGTGGACAGACCTCATTTGTCAAGTACAAATTCCTGCCGGAGGGCATATCAGGCTGAGTTTCCAAAGCACGGAAATAGTAGCAGACCATTTCCACGCAAAACTTGGTTGACAACCGTATACCTTTCTGCTATGCTGGCCTCAGATAGGTATACAGTCGTATACCGAAAGGAGGAATGTCCTGTGTCCTGCAATCTGACCGACGCGGAGTGGAAACTGATGCACCGTCTCTGGGATAGTGCGCCGCAGACCATCACACAGCTCACCGCCGCCCTGCGAGAGGAAACCGGATGGGAGAAGCACACCGTCATCACCATGCTCTCGCGGCTGGAGGCCAAGGGCGCGGTGCGCCACGAGGAGGGCGTGCGCGCCAAGCAGTTTTATCCTGCCGTCAAACAGGGCGACGCCGCCCGCGCCGAGACCGAGAGCTTCCTCGGCAAGGTCTACGGCGGGAGCCTCGGGCTGATGATGAGCGCCATGGTCGAGGGCCGCACGCTCACGCGCGAGGACATCGACGAGCTGTCCGCCATTTTGGAGCAAGCGGGAGGGAATACAAAATGAAAGAAATTCTGCTCACTTCCTCTGTTTTGATCCTTGCGCTGCTGGCGCTGCGGCGGCTGTTCCGCCGCACCATCTCGCGCCGCATGCAGTACACTCTCTGGGCGCTGGTGCTCGTGCGGCTGCTCGTGCCGCTGAATGTCGGCACGCTGGCGCACAATGTGCTCTCCGCCGCCGAGCCGGTGCAGGCTGCCGTGGAAAAGCGGCTGGAAACGCCCATCCTGTACATGCAGGACGGTACGGAGCGCCGCCCCGCGCAGCTTGCAAACGGCAATGCGCCGCAGGGCGAGCCGCAGTCTCCGCCGTCCGACGCAGCGCAGAGCGCCCCTTCCGACGAATACTCTATCGTGACACCGACCTACCGTGCTGTCGCGCTCTCCGAAGCGCTCACCTATGTTTGGTACGCCGGTATGCTGATCGTGGGTGCGTGGTTCCTTTTCACCAATCTGCGCTTTGCCCGCGCGCTACGCAAGGCGCGCACGCCTTACAGCGTCGAGGGCTGCCGCTATCCAGTCTACCTCGTGTCCGCGCTGCCCTCGCCGTGCCTCTTCGGCGTTCTGCGCCCCGCCATCTATCTCAACAACGCGGCGGCCGCCTCGCCCGAATTGCTACGCTTCGTGCTCGCGCACGAGCAGACCCACGCGCGGCACTTAGACCCACTGTGGTCGCTGCTGCGCGGTCTGTGTCTGACCGTCTACTGGTTCGACCCACTCGTGTGGCTCGCGGCGGTGCTCTCGCGCGAGGACGGCGAGCTTGCCTGCGACGAGGGGACGCTCCGCGCGCTCGGCGCGGACGAGCGCACCGCCTACGGAAAAGCCCTGCTCTCGCTCGTGCCCGTGTGCACCAAGCCGCAAAATCCGCTCCTCGGCGCGACGACCATGACCGGCGGTAAAAAGAGTCTCAAGGAGCGCGTCACCCGCATTGCGGAGAACCGGCAGGCCAAGGCCGCGGCGGTGTTCGCCGTCGTCGCGCTCGCGGCGCTCGTGTGCGCGGTGAGCTTCACCGGCAGCTCCCGTCCGCTGAGCGCGGTCTGCGGTGATTTTTGGGATGCGGAAGCGACCTGCACCTATGTGGAGGAGCGGCCCGACGTGGACGCGCGGTACACCCCCGCCGACGGGACGGTTCGGCTCTCCGAGCATCTTGCGTCCGTTCGCATCGGCAGTGCGCATCCGAAGAAAACAGTCGCCGTCAACCCTGCGTGGTCTACGCTCTACCTTACGCTGCCTGACGCTGACGGGGGCTCTGCCGAGCCTTTGACCATCAACTTCATTCGGGAGTATGACGCGCCGGGGAGCACGGAGGCGGTCTACTCGCTGAACATCGGCACAAGGGACGCTGCCAAGTCCTATAAGGTCCTCTCCGGTCAGGAGGAGATCGACGCATTTCTCGCGTATCTGCGCGGCGAAGCGTCACCGGAGCAAATATCCCATCCTGCGTTCCCCAACAATCTGACGGAGGCCGAGCGCGGCGTCGTCGACGAATTTCTACACTGGGCGCAAGCTCTGCGCGCAGAGGACATTCTCAACCTGCAATTCCGCGATGGCAGCAGCTCGCGCTTCCTCGTCGATGCAGAGCTGACCGCACTTTCGGCGCAGCTCGTGCCCGCCCTCAACGCCCTCACCGAAGCAGAGCTTTACACGCAGCGCGGCTACGGAGACTCCGCATACTACACGCTCACGGTGAATATGCGGGACGGTACACAATACAGTTTTTTCTGCGGCTTCGACTGCGTGCGGCTCCTGCATCCCACCTTTGAGCCGGGGCTCTCCTCAAGCTATCCCAGCGACCGTCAAACGCTCTGGATTGACAGTCCCGCGCTGATGGCGTGTATCAACACCCTCCATTCCCCGCCTACGCTGCTGCCAGACCTTGAGACCGTCGACCCGACGCCGCTCACGGACATCCTTCCCGCGCGGGAGCCGTGGCTGACCATTCCCCTTGCAGGGAAGGCGCAGCGCATTGCCGACCGCCGCATCCCCTCCGATTCCCTTGACTGGCTCATACAGGTGGACATGGACGGCGACGGCGTGTGTGAGATCATCAACAGCTCTCCCAACTTCCCCGCGATCTACTACAAACGCGGCGGTCAGCTCTACGGCGTCGACCTCAAGTCCGTCATCACCGCCGCGTGGCAGGAGCTGAACTGGTGGGACTACACATCCGCCGCTCCCGACAGCCGTTCGGTCCTCTTCTGCGGCTTGTCTGCGGGCAACGCTCCCGGCGATGGGGTCAACTTCACGCGCTATCTCTATTTCGACGGTGAAAATCTGCTGCTCTACAAGCCCGACCGCAGCCACACCGACCACATCGCCGACGCGACGCTTGCCGACCCAAGTGTTCCCGCTGAGGTCGCTGCGCGGGCAAAGCAGCTTGTCCGGCAGCGGTACGACACCCTTGCGGGCAGCGCCGCGCAGTACGACGACTGGTACACGAGCGTCTCCTTCCTCGACGTGGAGACCCGCTACGCGGGTCTGACGCCGGAGGTCTATTGCTTCAGCCAGCATTACCACGCGCAAAAGCCGGAAAAAATCGTGCTTGCGGGCGGCACAGAGGTGGACGAGGACGGCTGGGCTGTTTTGGACGGCGACACGGTTTTGGACGGTCCCTATATCGTCTGCCTTATGGACGGCGGCGCACGGCGCATTTTAGAGGGCAGCATGAGCGGCGATTGCAGCACGGGCAGCCCCGCTTATTATGCCGATCTGACCGCGCTGCTGGCGAAAAACAATGTCCTCCGCCCCGACGCTCTGGACGGCGGCAGACTGAACGAGGTGATGAGCAGCAGCGGCATCAGCTTCCTCAACTGGTTGGGTCAATACGACGACACCGAGCAGGATCGCGCGCTCGAAAGGCTGAGCGCCTACCGCGCCTCGCTCACCGACAGCTACGACCTCGATATGTTCTCCCGCATCGTCGCCTATTTGCTCGGCGACCGTGATGGCCTGACCGACGCGGGCCACGCCGCACAGGCGCGTTTCCGCGCAATGTTTGGATAAACGTCTGGAAGAATGGCAAATTTACGAATTCTTTCGAGAAACTGTAGCTAAATTGTCCATAAAAAAGCAAAGGGCTGTAGCGATTTTTATTTCGCTACAGCCCCGGTTTTGATAATGGTCACATATATTATTGCAATACTGCATTGGCTTTTACAAGGGCATCTTCCTGAACCATCAGCTTAAGGTCACCGATGAGGAGCTGGCCTCCTACGGTCTGGACGACCCCGAGCTGACCGTCCGCGTGGATTATACCGACGACGGGACTTCCGATACCTTCGTTCTGCACATCAGCCGCGCTCCGGAGGAGCGGAAAGAAGCTGCCGACAGCGGCTCGGAGGCGGATACCGCAGACATCACAGACTATACCCGCATCGGCGATTTCAAAATTATCTACCGGCTCTCCGGCAGCAGCTATGAAACGCTGATAGCCGCAGACTATGATGACCTGCGGAATCAGGAAATTTCCCCCCGGCGATTTCAGCGAGGTGAACAGCATCGAGGCAACGCTGGAAAATGTGACATACACGATTGCTTCGCAAAAGGACGGCAAGGCTCTACAGTGTCTCTACCAGGATGAAAAATCGAAATCGATGATCTGCAGAAGGCGTTGGAGGCATTGACCGCCGAGGAGTTTACCTCCGAAAAGGCCACCGGTCAACTGGAGGCCAGCTTGACGCTGCATCTGGGCAACGAGGGTCATCCCGAAGTTATGATCTCTCTGTACCGCTATAATGGCTCCAGTTGTCTCGCCGCCATAGATGGCAAAAGCGTTGCCTATGTACTGCGCAGCGAAGTGGTCGAGCTGATGGAAGCCGTCCGCGCGATCGTGCTGAATTAAGGCCCATTGCATCATCCAAAATAGAAAGATAGCGGAGAATCTTTCAATTTCTTCGCTATCTTTTCTTGTCGGGTGTTTACAGAAAAGATGCAGACCTGTAGCCATTGCAGTACAATAGTTTTCAAGATTAATTTAGAAGATATAGGTCCCCTCCTGTGCCATCAACGCCTGTTCCATCTTGTAGTGCGGCGGCAATTCTGGATACTTAATGTCCATTGCCAAATATAATTTCAAATCAGGAGATTGAATGATTACATTTTTCATAGCCGCAAGACGTTCGATGACTCGGTAGAACACAACTGCTCCCGTGTCCTTATACAACTCCATCAGTCTTGTAATCGTCAGCGGAATGACCGTGATGAAGGGGATATCTGCAACAAGATCCCATTTCTGTGCAATCTCTATCTGATAGAGAGCATCGATACCCAGATATAGTCCTTTATTGGAAGTCTGCGCCTTTCGCAATGCATCCTCTGTCTGCTTTGTCCATGTGAGCCCTATAAAAGGATGCTCTCTCGAGATTTCTTCCAGCGGCGTGTGGGTCCTAAAGCACTCTATGAGCTTACGCAGGTCATCCGCCTTATGGGTGGCCGTGTGCGACTGGGAAAAATATTGCGTATAAGCTTGCAGGTGTTCTGCTGCCTCTTCAAAACGTAGCAGATGGAAAGTCGACACCGCCAAGTCATACTCCAAAATCGGATCCGGCGACTCTTGCTGCAATTCTTTGAACAGCTCCACCACCCGATCATAAAAGCCAAGGGCCATTAAACAATCGCTCCGCATGATTATCTTCAGTTCTTCTGGAAGCTCGTACTGCGAGGCGGCAATTTCTAGAGATTTCGCGGCATCAGCTGCTTCCTGATGCTGAAGTAAAATAGTGTGCAGATGGAAAAAGAATCGAGAGGGATCTTCCTTTATCTTCTCCGGTGCACTTTGCAATATATAGGCAAATGCATCCGTGGCCTCGACCCAGCGTTCCTGAGAAAGCCGATATTGTGCCAATAATTCCATGTGGTCTAAATCTTTATAGTGCCAAAGACGCTCTTCCAGATAGGGGTCAATCTCCTGCTGCCGGTCACTCAAGTTCAAAAACTGTGTGTAGTGCCAATCAGCCTCTGCTTCATCGGAGCGAGTGGGCTTTTGGACCATCTGAGGCATATAGCTGTACATGAGGCGGCTGGTGGCGTTGATTTTGCCGAACATCCGATACGTTTCCGGCGAGTGGCTCTTCATGTGTTCCACCAGTGTGTACCCCGGGTAGATTTGGTCCAGGTGATTTATAAATTGTTCCAGCGATATGACCTCACATAGCTCCTTCAGATCCCCAACAGGGAAGGAAACAGCCTCATCCACCCATTCCCGGCGGAGAATGCACAGCCGCCACTCTTTCTGATAAGCATAAGAAGAGTCCTTATGGAAGGCGGAACGGGTGCCAGGACCATCGGCGCTGGTCCAAGCGTTTTCGTAAGTGACACCTCCATAAATGGCGTATTCTAAGGTCTGTCCTGTCAGCGCTGTCTGGAGTGCTGTTTCAAGCCGCCGCAGAAACTCCTCTGAGTCCCGGAACCAAATCACGACTTTTTGGGCGTTGTCCTTGTCGTTGAAGTTAACTAACTGCCTGCTGGGTTGCTGAATCGTTTTGGCGTCTTCATCAATCTGAAGTCGGTAGAGACAAAAAAGGTTATTGTATCCGTAATTTTCACTGAGCAGCGGCACATGATTGCCCATAACTTCCAATAGATCCTCGCTGAAATGAAAACCAACCTGCCGGAGGCGGTTTTTGGGAATCGTCCCACAGACGCCTTCCATTGGGTCTTTTTGGGCCTTGTTTCCCTCTTTCTGTGTGCCTTCCTCGAGTGCCCTAAAATAGTTCAAAGAGTTCATGTGGAGATTGCCATCCAGAAGGGATTGAACAAAAGCCGGGTCAATAATCTTAAAATACTCGTAACGCATGACCTATTCTCCTTGCATTATAAAGTGGTAGTAGTTTTTGAAACCCCTCTCCAAGGGCTGTGCTACACTGTAAGGGATGCTGTGGATTGGTTTATCGCTCCTTGTATAGCCATAACGCTGGTACAGAAGATGATTCTCAGACAATACTTGCATTTTGTACTATCCCTAAAATTGCTAACCTCTCTTTCGGTTCTAACCATAAATGGAAATCCGCCGCAATTTCCGGGTAAGCACTTACGCCTCCGCCTTTTCCCTGTTTGACATGGAGCCCCACAGCATGAGTCCGTCGGATCCACAACGTCGGTGTAATGGTCAGAGAGGTGGTATGTCCTTGACGGATCAGCTCCGTGCAGACCTGGTCATCGAATTCGGCATTCTGATCCAATTCCCACTGGCGGAGAAACTCTAATGTGTTCCGGCTGCGCATCCAGCTTTGGATCACATATCCTGGAGACTCATCGGAATACCGCCTTGCCAGTTCTGTCAGTGAAACCATGCCATCATGGGCCAGCGTTCTCATATACAGACTGATGGATTCATGATAGTCCCTGATTTTTTGTGTGGCCAGTAGCCTTTCCTCATTCAGCGTATCATAGAATCGCTCTTTTGCTGCGCTGGCCGCTTCCATATCGATCAATCCTTTTGTCAGAAGTGCGTCAATGGCAGACTCATATTGAAATGCCAGGCGTATGTAGCGCTCACGTAGTTCGTTCTCGTTCATGCCCCATTCTCCTTTTTTACCAGTATAACAAGAGAAATGGGTCCTGCATAGTCTCATTTTGTCTCAAAAACTGGAGACCGATACCTGACTGCCTTGCGTGGATGCCCAGCCTTATCATAATCTATGTTGCAGCGCTGGGCCCTCTCAAACTGTGTGTCCATATATACCCTAACGCCAACCAATGGGATATATTTTTTGTTCGTCAGAAGTTTATCCACGGCCGCCCTGGTCCATTTTGTTTTTCCTGTCGGAGAGAGGATGCCTTTTACGAAGAGCATATCAACGATTTTGCCCAAGCTGGCTCCGGCAAGATAAGCGTCAAAGATACTGCGGACTATATCCGCCTTTTCTTCATGTACTGCGATTTCTCCTTCGATCAAAACATAGCCATACGGAAGTTTCATAGCTGCCTCACTTTCTTAAACATCAATAAAAGCAAGTTTGAGGAATCGTCTATCTCCTCAAACCTGCTTGTTTGTCTCATTGATATGTAATTGTGCCCAGTAGTCAGACTGGGTTTTTGTCTGATTTCACCAGTAAAAAGCAAAACCTGCGTATAACTATCGTTACACGCAGGTTTTGTCTACTTTGGTATGCCCGACTGGATTCGAACCAGCGGCCTTCAGAGTCGGAGTCTGACGCTCTATCCAACTGAGCTACGGGCACATATTTGGTTGTGGGTTTCTGCGATAGTCGTCAAATAGTAGTCAACGACCACTCATTTTTTCTCTGCCGTTCCCGCAAACGCAGGTGCGGCAAGGCTTTGCGCCATATCTCAACTGGAGACACCTGAAATGTCGGAGTCTGACGCTCTATCCAACTGAGCTACGGGCACATATTGAATTGGGACGCAGGGGTTAACAAAGTAAGTATAGCAACTTTTTCCACTTCTGTAAAGCTAAAATTTTCGTCAAAGATCGTTAAAAAAATTGACAACTTCTTCTCTCGCTCGTATAATTGCAGTATCCTAAAACAAAGGATCGTTCCTTATGAAAAAACGCAAAATTTCCGACGCTGTCGTCCGGCGTCTTCCCCGTTACTACCGCTATCTCGACGATCTGCACTCCAAGGGCATCGTGCGCATCTCGTCGAGCTCGCTCGGCGAGCGCATGGGCATCACCGCCTCGCAGATCCGCCAGGACCTGAGCTGCTTTGGCGAATTCGGCCAGCAGGGCTACGGCTACAACATTTTGGAGCTGCGCACCGAGATCGGTCACATTCTCGGCGTGGACGAGCAGCACCGCCTCGTCGTCGTCGGCGCCGGCCACCTGGGCCACGCGCTGCTGCGCAACTTTGACTTCATGCAGACCGGTTTTCTGCTTGACACCGCGTTCGACGTCTCCCCCACGCTCATTGGCACGCGCGTCAACAACGTGCTTATCCGCTCGTTCGACGAGATCGGCGACTATTTCGCCGCGTGCCATCCCGATGTTGCGGTGCTGACCGTGCCCAAGCACATCGCGCAGGAGGTCGCCGAGCAGCTCGTTGCGCTCGGCGTACGCGGGATCTGGAATTTCACCAACACAGAGCTGCACGTCGGCAGCGAGGTCTTCACCGAGGACGTCCACTTTGCCGACAGTCTGCTCACGCTGAGCTACCGCATCTCCAAGACCTCCGCCGAGGCGGAGGAGGAAGGAGCCAAACCGTGAAAAGGCCCATTGCCCTGCTCGCATCGCTCCTCGCAGTGACGGTGCTCGCCACCGCGGCCACGGCCGCAGGGGGAGACAGCAGCGACCCGCTGATCTCGCTCAACTATCTGCAAACAACGTTTACCACCAAGGCGACTTCGTCCATCGACGCCGCCCTCGACAAGTCTGATCAGGCGGCGTATGCAAAGGCTGAGGCCACGCTCCGCTCGACCATCGCCGCGGCAGAGGCCAACGTGGGCGCGCAGCGCGCCGACGTCTTCACCGAGTCGCGCCTCAAGCAGGGCGACATTCTCTCCGGCACGACAGGGCTTCAGGTCATCGTGCTGGCGGGCAGCGTCAATGTGCAGTTTTCCTCCGGTGCGGTCGTCGACGTGACGACCGGCAGCGAGGTCAAAAGCGGCGCGGCGCTCGCGGAAAATCACCGCTATCTTGTCGCCGAGGACACGACGGCGCTTTTCACCGTCATCGGCAAGACCGCGGTCGTGAATTACTGCGGCTTCTATTCCATCGCAAGCTCTTCCTCGGTCGACTATCCGGCCATGGCCGCCTCGCTCAAAACGCTCACGCTCTTCCGCGGGTCGGACACGGGCTACGGCGAGGGCTTTGACCTCGAAAAGGCCCCCACGCGCATGGAGGCGCTCATTATGCTCATTCGTCTTCTCGGCGAGGAGAGCGAGGCGCTGACCTGCACGGCCTACCAGCCCTTTACCGACGTACCCGACTGGGCGCAGCCCTACGCGGCCTACGCCTACTCCAAAGGCTACACCAACGGCGTCGGACCGACGACGTTCGGCACGACGATGAGCGCATCGGCGGAGATGTACACAGAATTTCTGCTGCGCGCGCTGCGCTACAGCTCCACCGCGCAGTCTGATATCTCCAACGCGCCCGAGCGCGCGTACTTTGCGGGCGTCCTGACCGCAGGCGAGGTCAGCGCGCTGCGCGCCTCCGCATTCCTGCGCGCCGACGTCGTATACCTCTCTTACTACGCACTCGAAACGAACGTCAGCGGCGGCAGCAAGCTGAGCGACACGCTCATCGCGCGTGGTGTCTTCTCCGACGCGGCCTACCGCGCTTCCCGCGCGATGGTAAATTCTGCGCGCATCGGCTGACACCTTTTTGCGTTCCCACCATACTATGGATTGAGACCGCCGCGCGGGCGGTTTCAATCTTCATAGGGGGTTCGTTTTATGTGCAATAATAACTGTGGTTTTGGCGGCGGCTGCTGCCTGTGGATCCTGATCCTCATCATCCTGATCTTCGCCTGCGGCGGCTGCGGCGGTGGCTGCGGCTGCAACAATGGCTGTGGCTGCAATAACGGCTGCGGCTGCTAAACCTGCATAAGAAGGGGGCTGTGCGAAAGCGCGGCCCTCTTTTTTGCTTTCTGCGCACAGCGCAGTGGGGATGGCAGCGCCGGTGGCGCTGCACGAATCACCCCCTTGAACCCTCAAGAGAAAAGTTACATTGCCTGTCTCGATCTTGAAGAGCTGCACACGCTGCGCAATGTAAGTGCAGTGTACATGGCTTCGCCATGAAGCCCTGCGATTCGGTTCATCCAGCAACCGCGCCTTACTCCGTGAGGCGCGTGTGACGGTAGACTGGCGGCAGACCGCGTGCGGGCGCGGCATTGCTGCGCTCGCCGCTTTTGGAGGGTGCTTTTTTAGTTTTGTGCTGTGATATAGATTTCTTCTGCTTTTTGCTGGGCAGAGATAAGTGTTTCTTTGGCGTCGCCGTAATTTTGTGTTTCGATTTGGGAAAGTGCGTCGGTGATCGCGTTGAATAAGGTGGTATACATCTTCTGATAGTCCATTGTATTCTCCTTTCGTACGCTATAAAGTATGCTAATTTAGAATCTATATTTAGCATACACCACAGCATACTATATTGCAAGAGGTGATTACCATGGCTGATTTCATCCCGAAGCAATATACCAAGGAACCCATCACGATCCGGATTGCCCCCGATAAGCTGGCGCAGATTGACGCGTTTGCCGCGAAGTTCAACATGAGCAGAAGCGAATTTATCAACCAGTGCATCGACTACGCACTGAACAATCTTCCCCAGACATAAAAACGACCGCCACCGCGGTCGTTTTTTGTTACGCGGCGAGCACAGCAACACCGCGCCCGCATGCAGTCTGTCGCCAGTCTACCGTCACACGCGCCTCACGGTAGTAAGGCGCGGTTAATAGTGGTGCCGAATCGCAGGGATTCATGGCGAAGCCATGTACACCGCACCCGATTCGGCAAGCATTGCAGCTCTTCAAGCTACAGACCGGCAATGAGCGGGGTCGAGGGGGAAGGCCCCTCGTCCCTTTCTCTTGGGGGTGTAAGGGGGGCTGTTCTCTTTCCGAGGAAAGAGAACAGCCCCCCTTTTGCGCACTCCCGCGCGGCGCGGGAGATAATTTCACGTTTTATTAAAACGCGATCACACCCAAATGCTCGAGCAAGATCTTGAGCCCGATCAAAATGAGAATGACGCCGCCGGTGAGCTCGGCGCGGCTCTTGTAGCGCGAGCCGAACACATTGCCGACGTACACACCCGCAATCGAGATCACAAACGTCGTGCAGCCGATGATCGTGATGGCAGGCACAATATTCACCTGTAAAAAAGCAAACGTCACGCCGACGGCCAGCGCGTCGATGCTCGTGGCGACGGCGAGGATGAGCAGCTCCTTGAAGTTGACGCCCGCGTAGGGCTTTTCCTCTTCTTTCTCCTCTTCGCGGCTCTCCTTGATCATGTTAAAGCCGATCAGCGCGAGCAGGACGAAGGCGATCCAGTGGTCGAAGCGCTCGATATACCCTGAAAACCGGCTGCCGAGAAGGTAGCCCGTCAGCGGCATCAGCGCCTGGAAGCCGCCGAAAAAGAGGCCGATGCAGAGCGTATACTTTTTGTCGATCTTCTGCATGGAAAGGCCCTTGCAGATCGACACGGCGAAGGCGTCCATCGAAAGCCCGATGCCGATGAGGAACAGCTCGAAAAATGTCATGGTAAGATCCTCCAAACAACAAAAAATCAGGCGCGATACCGCACCTGAGCATAAGAAAAGAGACACAGGTACAGCGAAGCCATACTCGAGTCTCGTTGTTTAAGACAAGCCAGACCGCAAAGCGGTCAGTCTGTTGACTTGCCACGCCATCTAAAGCAGCTGACGCCATCTACTCCCTCAAAGTATGGAGCAGTATATCATATCCCCGCAGGGCCGTCAAGCATTCTTTGACTCGCATTCAGACATTTTTCATTCAATGTATCATTATTTCTGAATCATTCGATAAAAATGTGAAATCATTGACAAAAGTTCCCTTGCCATTCCCACGCTGCTGTGCTAAACTGGAAATTACATTATAAGAAAGGATCCTCATACCGCTATGGAATTCTTATCGAACAAGCCCCTTCTCATCACCGACACCATCCTGCGCGACGCGCACCAGTCGCAGGCTGCCACGCGCATGACGCTCGAACAGATGCTCCCCGCCTGCGAAATCCTCGACTCGATCGGCTACTACTCTCTCGAGTGCTGGGGCGGCGCCACGTTCGACGCCTGCCTGCGTTTTCTGGATGAGGATCCGTGGGAGCGGCTGCGCCAGCTGCGCGCCCACCTGCCGCACACGAAGCTCCAGATGCTCTTCCGCGGCCAGAACATCTTAGGATACAAGCACTATGCTGACGACGTCGTCGACGAGTTCTGCGGCAAGTCCATTGATAACGGCATCGACATCATCCGCATCTTCGACGCGCTCAACGATGTGCGCAACTTAGAGCAGGCCATCAAGTCCACGAAGAAATACGGTGGTCAGGTCGAGGCCACTCTCTCCTACACCATCTCCCCCATCCACAATGAGGATTATTTCGTGAAGCTCGCTAAGGAGCTCGAGCAGATGGGCGCGGACGCTCTCTGCATCAAGGACATGGCGAACCTGCTGCTGCCGATGGATGCCTACTCCCTTGTCAAGCGCCTCAAGGAGACCGTCAGCATCCCCATCCACCTGCACACGCACAACACCAGCGGCACGGGCGACATGGTCAACCTGACGGCTGCGATGGCGGGCGTCGACATTGTCGACACCGCGCTCTCCCCGCTCGCCAACGGCACGTCCCAGCCCGCGACGGAGTCCCTCGTCGCCACGCTCAAGGGCACGCCGCGCGACACAGGCCTCGACCTGAACAAGATGAGCGAGGCTGCCGTCCACTTCCGCAAGGTCGCGGATGAGCTCAAGGCGAGCGGCGCGCTCGACCCGAAGGTGCTGAATGTCGACACGAACACGCTCCTCTATCAGGTCCCCGGCGGTATGCTCTCTAACCTCATCTCCCAGCTCAAGCAGGCGGGCAAGGAGGACAAGTACTACGACGTGCTCGCTGAGATTCCGCGCGTGCGCGAGGACTTCGGCTATCCCCCGCTGGTCACGCCGTCCAGCCAGATCGTCGGCACGCAGGCCGTGCTGAACATCATCACCGGCGAGCGCTACAAGATGGTCCCCAAGGAGTCCAAGGCCATGCTGCGCGGCGAATACGGCAAGCTGCCCGGAACGGTCAACGAAGAGGTCCGCGCCAAGGCGGGCATCAAGCCCGAGGACGTCATCACCTGCCGCCCCGCCGACCTTCTGGAGCCCGAGCTTCCCAAGTACCGCGAGGAGTACAAGGACCTTGCCCGCAGCGAGGAGGACGTGCTCTCCCTTGCGCTGTTCCCGCAGGTCGCACCCAAGTTCATCAACCGCCGCAACCTGCGCACGCCGAAGCCGCACCGCACGATGGCTCCCATCGCGCACCGCGAAGCGAAGGAGCGCGCCGTCGCGCCGTTCTCCCGCAAGTAAACCGCAGCGAAAAATCGCCCTTCCAAATGGAAGGGCGATTTTCTTATTTTGTCAGGTCGAGCTGCATCTGCACGTGCGGGATGCCGTCTTCCAAGAATTCTTCCGACGTCTGGTAGAAGCCGAAGTTCTCGTACAGTTTCTTCACATAGGTCTGCGCTTCGATCGTGATCTTATCGGCGTGCAGCTTCTCCGTCGCCGTGCCGATGGCCGCGGCGACGATTTGCTTCCCCAGACCGCAGCGCCGTTTCACGGCGATCACGCGGCCGATGGAGACCTCCGGAAACGTTGCGCCGCGCGGCAGAACGCGCGCATAGGCCTCGATACCGTCCTCGTCCCGCAGCCAAACGTGATAGGCGTCCTTGTCCGCGTCGTCGACCTCCTGATAGCAGCATTTCTGCTCCACGACGAAGACCGACACGCGCAGCCTGTAAATTTCATAGAGCTCTTGCGCCGTGAGCTCGGAAAAGTGCTTGACGAACAGCTCCATGCACTTTCCCTCAGCGGATGAAGTGCGTGGCGATCCGCTCTTCCTTTTCAGGCAGGCCGAACTGCTCCTTGCCGAGCGCGATACTCTTCATCAAAAACGTCATGTTGCGCGCGAGCGTGCGCATCGTCTGCCGGCCCTCTCCGTCCTGCTCCGCCTCGCCCGGTGCGCGGCCGTGGACACTGTTCCAGTACTGGCTGGACGCGACCGGCATGCCGGAGATGGTGAAATACTTGTTGAGCTCATCGAACGTCGCCGAGCAGCCGCCGCGGCGCGCGCAGACGACGCTCGCGCCGACCTTCATCGTCTTATCGAACGACGAGATATAGAAAAGACGGTCGAGGCACGCGACAAGCGTCGCGTTCGCGGACGCGTAATAGACGGGGCTCGCCACGACGAGGCCGTCCGCCTCCTCAAACTTCGGCTTGAGCTCGTTGACCACGTCGTCAAAAACACACTTGCCGAGCTTGCCACAGGCTCCGCAGGCCGTGCAGCCGCGCACGGCCTGATTGCCGATGAGCACGGTCTCGACCTCCACGCCGCTTGCCTTGAAGATCTCCTCCATCTCACGCAGTGCGACGGCGGTGTTGCCGTTTGCGTGCGGGCTGCCGTTGAGCATCAGTACCTTCAAATTTTTCATTGCTGTCTTCTCCTGTATCCTCCGCGCGCCGCTGAGCGCTTGCCTTGCTCAACGCGCACTGTTTTCTATTCTCTCGTCGATCTCGCGAAAAAGCCGCCGGTAGTCTTCGTTCGACCAAATCCTTTTCGGCCGCCAGCAGTCCCGCAGCTGTCGCAGCGCGGGCGAATCGCCGCAAAAGGCTTTCACCCGCTGCGCCGCGAATTCATTGGCGTCCACCTCGTAAGGAAAGCCCAGATAAGCGTCGCGAAACCTCTCTTCTCCGCCGTCCAAGCGGCACTCCTGCCAGGTTTCGCCGCACAGGCGGAAGCACGTTCCATCATAGAGCACCACGTAGGGAAGGCTTACGCGGATCATCGCGTCGAAGCGCTCGGGATGCTGGTACTGCTCCGCGTGCCGCAGCTCGTGGACAAGATAGAACATCGCCTCGTACTCCGGCGCACTTTGCAGCACGGCCGGATTGAGAAAAAGCGTTTTTGCCACCGGATCAAACGTGCCGTTGGCCGTCTCGTATCCCTGCGGCATGTCCCACGAAAGTACGACGGACAGTCCGCGCTCTGCGCAGATGCTTTCGACCAGCGTGCTCCATTCCGTCTGTCCCATGGGCTGGCCTCCTCTCGATTACTCCTCGCCCGCGTCCCCTGACATACGGTGGGCTTTGCGCTCTTTTTTGTAGCGGTACATGTTGTGGTCGGCGCGGTCCTTGACCGTGACGACGTTCTCGCTCGAAATCTCTGCCGAGCCGAACGACACCGTCGGCAGGAAGTCGAGTTCCTTGCGCCGCTCGTCCAGCCGACGCACAAAGTCCCGTGCACAGGCGTGTTCCCTGTCGCCGTCGCGCAGCAGCACGCAGAATTCATCGCCGCCCGTGCGGTAGCAGTAACCGTGGCTCGCATAGGCCTTCTTGATGCACGCGGCGATCTCGGCAAGGCAGATATCGCCTTTCACGTGGCCATATCGGTCGTTGACCTGCTTGAAGTCGTCCACGTCGAAGACGACGAGCACCTCGCCGCTGCGGCGCATCTCCGCCGTGCGATTGAGATAGCTGTTCTGATTCAAAAGGCCCGTGAGCGCGTCGAGCTGGTTCCACATCTCGCTGCAATAGATGAAATACAGCACCGAAAGCAGCGTGACGCACAGCCATGTCACGTGCAGCTGCGGCAGCGCGATCTGGATGATCGTCTCCGCCGCCAGAAAGACGATGAACGGATAGATCAGTACGCGGCTGCGATTCTGGAACGCACGCGCCGTGATGGCCGTACAGGCCGCAAGATAAACAAGCGCGGCAAAGTACGCCGTAACGTAAAACGCGAAAAAGTCGCCGCGCGAATAAAGGTTCTCTTCACTCACGGAGAACACCATCCCGCGCGGCAGCATCAGCGCCAGCGAAATGAGATACGCCGCCTCGCACGCGACCGCCGTTTTGAATCCGCGCCGGACGCCCTGCTTTTTGTCCAGCACATACACAAGGCACAGCGACACCGCGGGCGACAGGCCGAAACCGAGGTAGTTCGACAAAATATTCAGATAACGCAGATGCACCGGCGCACCGTCAACCAGAATCGTGATGACCTCGAGGATCGAGATCACGCCGATGAGCACAAAGGCGAGGAAAAAGCCGCGCTTCTGCTTTCCGTTGAGCGTTTCGCTCAGCTTTGTGAGGATGCACATGAACGTCAGCACGAAGAGGTCGATCGTCGTTAAAACCAAGAAATACTGATCTATCATAAAATCAAAAATACCTTCTGCCAAAATAAAAGGCCGATCATCCGGCCCGACAAAAATCTCCTCATTTGTCCTCTTTGGGACATTTTTAGTATATCACAAAGTTTGACATTTGCAAAGCACAGAATGCGACGCACAAAAATTTCACATATCCCGCGCAGGGCCAAAACGCGGTAAAAATTCACATATCTTACGATTATTCGCCCTGCGTATCCCCAAATTACGGAATAATTGTGCATTGTGCAAGGCATATATTTCCCGTATAATGCAGCCATTCCGCGGTCTTTGCGGAAAATCGGAAAAAGGGGCTCCGCCCCGAAACAAAAAAGGAGATTTGCAATGAAAAAAACTGTCACTCTGGCGCTCACCCTCGCGCTTGTGCTGGGCCTTCTGTCCGGCTGCGCCAACAATGACACACCGGCTGATAACGCCGAGAACAGCAAGGCAGCGGAGACTGCCGAAAACTTTACCGACGAAATGAAGATCCCCTACGCTGTCGACCTGTCCCCTGAGGACGGCGCGGACTCCGTGGAACGCAGCGGCGACCATGAAAACTCGCCCTACTTCGCCCACCCCGACGTCTACAACATGGAGTCCACGGACACGCTGACCGTGCTGACCCACTTCAGGACCATGCAGCAGACCAGCGAATGGTCCTGCGGCGTGACGGCGGCGCTGATGGTACTTGACTGGTACGATGCGCTCGGCGACTGGAACGAAGAGTCCCTCGCGGCGCTGCGCCACTCGCTCGACGGCACGGAGCTTGAGGGCTATCCCGGCACCACACTCAACCAGGCCATTGACATTTTCAACGGCGTAGGCGGTTTTGATATAATATCCTCCAACGACTATCCCGACGGCATCTGGCTCGACGATATTCAGGGCTGGCTGAGCGAAGGCAAGCCCGTTATGATCTGCTGGAACGACTGGGGCGGCCACTGGCAGACCATCATCGGCTACGATACGATGGGCACGGAAAATGAGAACGACGACGTCTTCCTCGTCGCCGACTCCTACGACACCACCGACCACAATCAGGACGGCTACGGCATCTATCCCGCCGAGCGCCTGATGTACAACTTCACGATGTACGGCGCGTTCCCTGAAAGCGAGGGTGGCAGCGACATGCTGTTTCTTGTCGCCTCTCCCAGCGCGAAATAACGATCCAAACGCAGCAAAAAGCAGCAGGCCGTCGGTCTGCTGCTTTTTTCGTTTCACTTACTGTCTGCAAATTTTGATAAGCAGGAGCTTTCCATCCCGCACGGAGATTTTCGCGGTCTTTCCGGGCAGGACCTCGTTGCTCACGCCGTACTGGTATTCGCACGTGATCTCCGCGCCGTCGAGCGGGTACTTCGCATCGCGGATCGTAATCCCCCTCGCACAGCCCGTGATATTGAGCAGCGAGAAAAACGGGTACTTATCCTCGATGGAGACTTCGTCCTTCGAGACGATCTGCATCTCCGAATAGTCGTCCACGATCTCCGCCTTTTTGCCGAGCGAATCGAGGTAGAGCAGGATCGACACGTTTCCGAGCGTGTGGTCGAGCCGCGCGCCGATGACGCCGATGAGCAAAAAGTCGTCATACCCGCGCTGTACCATCGTCTTGACGGCAAACACCGTGTCGGTGTCGTCCTTTTCACACGGGAGCACGATGGTCTCTACATCGAGGTGCGGATTGCAGTGCGAGTCAAAGTCGCCGACGATCAGCGCGGGCTTCACCCCCAGCGCCTCCATGTGCTTGAGGCCGCTGTCGCAGAAGACGACGGCATCATCTTCCCTCAAGTACTGCTTCACGCGCGCATAGTCGCCGATGTCCGCGCCGCCGACGATCACGCAGCGTTTTTTCTCGCTCACTGTCTCATCTCCCATGCCATCTGCCAGAAAGCCATCTCGTAGCGCGAGCAGGCGATGAAAATGTCCTCCAAATGCCGGAGCTGCTCTTCCGTATAGTGCGCGGACAGGCGGTCGAGCGTTTCGATCAGGATGACATTGCCCGCGGCGTACCCGTCTGAGGCGTAGCCGCGGATCCAGTCGCCGTAGAACGGGTCGTCGACCGACTCGGGGCGGTTCGCAACGATCTTCTTGGCGATGACCTCGTAGCTGTAAGCGCACGAGAGCACCGCCGCCAAGACCTCGACCTCGCTCTCATCATAGGCGACGCGCACCATGTAGGACGTATAGGACAGGTTATCGAGCGAGGGCTTCATCGCGTCGATCTCCTCCTGCGTCACTGCAAACTTACCCATGTAACCCTTGTGCACGTCCAGCTCGCCGTTCATCACATTGATGTACTTGGCGAAGAGGTTCGCCGTCTCGACGCTTTTCGCCTTGGCGACGCCCACGGCGTAGGTCTTGGCATAGTCCTTGAGATACAGGAAGTCCTGCATGATGTAGTAGCGGAACTTATCTCGCTCCAGCGTGCCGTTCTGGATGCCGAGCACAAAGGGGTGCTCGTTGTAGGCGTCCCAGATCGTTTTGCTGGCGTTCAGCAGTCTTGCAGATGTTTTCACTTGGTATTCTCCTTTGCAAACTCGCCCCGCAGGTCAAAATTGTGCTGCATGGGCCCCGCCCCCTTGCCGAGGTCCAGCATTGCCGACAGCGCGCCGGAGATGTACTCCTTCGCCCGCGCGACGGACTCGCTGAGCGAGTAGCCCTTGGCGAGGTTCGACGCGATGGCGCTCGAGAGCGTGCAGCCCGTGCCGTGAGTGTTGGGATTGTCGATGCGCTTGCCCTCGAACCACTGCATCTCGCCGCCTGCGTAGAGCAGGTCGTTGGCGTCGTTCACGCGGTGACCGCCCTTTAAGAGCACGGCGCAGCCGTAGGTGTCGCCGATGCGCTTGGCGGCGCGCTCCATGTCGTCCCTGCTCTCGATCTTCTCACTGGAGAGGATCTCACCCTCGGGAATGTTCGGCGTGATGACGGTCGAGAGCGGCAGAAGCTCGTCGATGAGCGTCTGCACCGCGTCGGTCTTCATCAGGCTCGAGCCGCTCGTCGCGACCATCACGGGGTCGACCACGATGTTCTTTGCCCCGTAGTGGCGCAGCCGCTCCGCGATCACGCGGATCAGGTCGGAGGACGAGACCATACCGATCTTGACCGCGTCGGGGAAGATATCTTCAAATACCGCGTCCAGCTGCTCTTTTAAGAATGCAGGCGTTGCCTCCTGAATTGCCCTCACGCCGGTCGTGTTCTGTGCCGTGAGCGCGGTGATCGCAGTCATGGCATAAACACCGTTCATCGTCATCGTTTTGATGTCTGCCTGAATACCGGCGCCTCCGCAGGAATCGCTTCCCGCGATGGATAATGCTGTTTTCATCGTTTTTCGTCCTTTCGATTCAAAATGCATCTCTTTTGTTATGCGACAGAGAGTGGTGCCCCCGGTCTGCCGCCCAAAGCCGCGGCTTTAGTCCGCCGCGGTCATTGCCCAGAATTGCTCCAATTGCTCAAAGCTCGTGATATAGCAGTCCGCCAGCGCTCTGACCTCGTCCTGGCGCTTTTCGCTCTCGTCGAAGACCGCCGCGACGGTAAAGCCGTCTTTTTTCGCAGTCTCAATGGCGTGGATGGCGTCCTCGAAGACCACGGTGCTGCCGCGCTGCGCGCCAAAATGCTCCATCGCGCGGCGGAAGATGACGGGCTCGTCCTTGCCGTGCCCGACCTCGCTGCATGTGAAGATCGCGTCGAAGAGGTTCTCAATGCCGCAGCGGCGCAGCGCCGCTTCGATGAGATAGCGGTCTGTCGCCGTCGCGATGCAGACGTCGACGCCCTTTGCGCGCAGCTCTTTCAAAAACGGGACAACGCCCGGCTTTGGCTGCACCTCGTCGCGGTAAAAATGCTCGATGATGCGGTCGATGCCCGCCATGATCTCCTCGGGCGTCTCCGCAAGGTCATACTCTTTTTTCAGGTGCTCCGCCGCCTGCAAGAGGCTCAGCGCGCGCACCTCCTCGCGCACGGTGGGCTTGGGCTCTTTGCCGCGCGAGCGCACATAGCTCTCCGCCACCGTGTCCCAGAGGTACATGGAGTCGAACAGCGTGCCGTCAAAGTCAAAGATCACGCACTCGAGCTTCATGCGTTCACCATTTTTTCCGACAGCGCGCGCAGCTCGCGGCATTCGCTTTCGATGTCCTCCGCCGAGAAGATGGCGCTGACCAGCGCCACACCGTCCACGCCCGTGCCCGAAAGCTCGAGGATGTTGCTCTTGTTGAGCCCGCCGATGGCCACGACCGGAATATCGACCGCGTCACAGATGGCCTTGAGCGTTTCCTTCGGAAGCACGTCGACGTCCGTCTTTGTCGAGGTCGAGAACATCGCGCCCACGCCGAGGCAGTCTGCCCCGTCGCGCACGGCCTGCTTCGCCTCTTCGACCGAGTGGACGGAAACGCCGATCATCATCTTGTTGCCAACCTTTTCGCGCACCTTCGCCGCGGCCATGTCCTCCTGCCCGACGTGCACGCCCTCGGCACCGCAGGCGATAGCGACGTCCACATTGTCGTTGATGAACAGCGGCACGCCGTAGCGCTTGCACAGCGCCGCAATCTGCTTCGCCTCTTCGAGGAAATCCTCGTCGCCGAGCTTCTTTTCGCGCACCTGCACACAGGTCGCGCCGCCCTTGAGCGCGCATTCGACCTGCTCGTATAAGCTCTGTCTGCCGACCCACGCGCGGTCTGTGACGGCGTAGAGCAGCATCGTCTTCTTATCGCACTTCATACTTTGCGCCTTCCTCCAGCTGTTCGGGCGTCATGTTGTAGATGGCGTCGATGATGTAATTGCGATAGGTGGAGTTGCCGTCCTGCGCGGAAAGGCGCGCGTGCGCGATCTCGCCGGCAAGACCCATGGCGCAGACCGCCGCCGCGGCAGCCTCCAGCGGATGCTCGGGGTTCGCCGTCACATACGCCGCCGTCATGGCGGAGAGCTGGCAGCCCGTGCCCGTGATGGAGGACATCATGGGGTGGCCGTTTCGGATGCAGTAGGCCTTTTTGCCGTCCGCCACAATGTCGATCGCGCCGGTGATGGCGATGACCGCGCCCATCTTTTCGGCAAAGGCCTTGGCGAACGCGACCGCGCTGTCAAGATTCTCCTCGCTCACCTTGTCCGCGACGTCAGCGTCCACGCCCTTGGTCGTGCCGCTGCCGGAGGCGAGGGTCTTGACCTCGGAGATGTTACCGCGGATGACAGTGAACTTGACCTCTTCGAGGAGCTTCTGCGCCGTCTCGGTGCGAAGCTTCGAAGCACCCGCGCCCACGGGGTCGAGCACGGCGGGGTGATTCAGCGCGTTCGCGCGCTTGCCCGCAAGGAGCATTGACTCGATCGTGCGCTTGTTGAGCGTACCGATGTTGATGTTCAATCCACCGCAGATCGTCGTGATTTCCTCGACCTCGCTCTGGTCGTCCGACATGATGGGCGACGCGCCGCAGGCCAGCACGATGTTGGCGCAGTCGTTCACCGTGACATAGTTCGTGATGTTGTGGATGAGGGGGCACTTGCCTCTCACGTTTTCGAGCATTTCCTGAAACATATCTGTTTCTCCTTTCTGAATAAAAACAGGAGGCACCCACAACGGGCGTCTCCTGTAAAAAGCCATGAGGTCAACTTCCTACGGCGGCATTACCCGCATCAGGTGAAAGGGTCGAAGTTGGAGCACTTCCTCTCAGCCCGCCTGCACGAGCTCCCCTGTTTTTTCTTGAACGATTGTATTATACGCTTTTTTTCGGCGTCTGCAAGGGGGAAATGATTCAAATGCCGCAACTCGTCGATCAAAGCGCTTCATTCATCCCGCCGCAGCAGTTTTCCGGAACGGTCAGCGCTGCAATTCACTCTTTGGTGAGCAGGCAGACGGCCTCGATATGTGTCGTCACTATGATAGGAACACATTGACTTTGCCTCGTCGGTTGTATGGGAACACAAACCAGCGTTCTGTTTTGCTGCCTTACTGTTCTTTCTCGGCGGCTTAAAATTGGTGCCGTCCAAACTGTTTTTGAATCCAGTCTTATAGATGAATGTCAGCATGGCCGGGTCTTTGTTACCATCTTCATCATACCCGCCGACGATCACTTTTTCAACTATGCTTTCAAAAACATAACGGTCAAAAGTGTCCAGCACTTCGTTTTCTTCCAGCGTCCTACGAAACTCTGCAATCCGCTTTTTCATAGTGCTTTCTGTTTCAGCAGATTCTTGCAAGCTCTCGCGCTGTTTTTGGAGCTGTTCGATCTGACTGCTTAAATCAAAATACTTTTGCTCGTATGTTTCTTTGTCAATGATTTCTTCCAGCCGCATATCAACCAGCTTGGCCCGCTTTGCGTCCAATGCAGCAATATCTTTCTCTACTTTCGCCAACTGTTTGCTTGCATTACTGTCCGAAAGGGTTTCTTCTGTTCGGGCAATAAATTCATCTAACACGTCTTTATTATTTTGGCACAGAAGCCGGTAGGATTCAATAAATGCCTGCTCAATGGTTTCCTCGGCAATTCCTTTACTGTCAGGACAAAACTTCTTGCCCTTTTTGGTGGCAGTCACACATTGCCAGATAACCTTGTTATACTGTGAACCGCTGTGCCAGCTTCGCCTTGTAAGTGTACCACCGCAGAAGCCACATTCCAGCATACAGCTAAAGGCATATTTCCGGCTGAATTTTTCACGTTTGCCATCCGTACCTAAACGGCGCGGCTTTGCGCGGCGCTTCAAAATCTCCTGTGCCTTTTCAAACATTTCCTCTGATATTATGGCCTCATGGTGATCCCGGATGTAGAACTGATCTTCTTCACCGAAATTATCCAAACGGCGCTTAGAGATAGGGTCAAGCGTAAAAGTTTTCCCCATCAAAATGTCGCCTTTGTATTTTTCATTTTTGATTATGCCGATAACTGTTGTTTCGGCCCATCGGGTGCTGCCGCGTTTGGTCTTGTACCCTAAGTTTTCAAGCTCCTGTGCAATTACGGAACCACCAGCCCCCTCGATATAGCGCCGGAAGATATACCGTACTATTTCAGCTTCTTCCTCATTGATCGAAATGCTCTTATCCTCTGGATGGTAGTCATACCCTAAGCAACCTTGGAACCCAACCAATTCACCGCGCTGCATTTTCATTTTCAAGCCCTTTTTGACATTTGCAGAGATGTTCTCAACTTCCTGCTGCGCCACAGAGCTTAAAATGACGAGAAGCAGCTCACCGTCCATTGTCAAAGTATTTATGTTTTCTTCCTCAAAGAAAACGGCAATTCCTTTTTCTTTCAGCATACGAACATACTTCAACGTGTCCAGTGTATTTCTCGCAAAACGGGAAATAGATTTAGTGATTATCATATCGACATCACCATTCATGCAGTCGTTAATTAACCGCTGAAAATCTTCCCGCTTCGTTACTTGTGTACCTGTAATTGCTTCATCGGCATAGATACCGGCTAAGTCCCATTCAGATTTGCTTTTAATCAAATCGGTATAGTGCTGAACTTGTGACTTGTAACTGTTGAGCTGATCTTCACTATCGGTACTCACTCGACAATAAGCAGCAACACGCAGGCGCTTTGCCAAATTTGTCCTTGCTCTGGACGAAAGCACATTACGCGCCTTGATGATTTCCACGTCTTTCATGGCGGCCCTCCTTTTTGTGTTCCTATTATAGTGTTATTATAACACATAGAGGACGGCAATTCAAGACAATAGATCAGAAACAATTTTGTAGTCTTTCATAAGACGACTTTTGATTAGGGAATATTCTCTATCAGAAATCAGCTTCTTTTCCAAAAGCTGTTTGAGAAAAGCAAGCTGCATACTATATCGAAGCAGATTATCTTTTTTCAAAGAAAATTCCCCCTTTCCATATCTAAAAAGAAAAGGGGCAGTACGGACGGCTGTTGGCGCAGCTCCACGGGAATCTCACCCCCGCGTGGTTCTCACGCGGCCCTACCTATTGCCTGCGACGCTTTTAACGCTCGGACTTGGAAGCCCCGGAAAGAACGGAGCTTCGTTTAGCTATAAGGGAGTATCATTATCGCAATACCGCTGTTTAAGAGCTGCCTTGCTCTCGTCCCGGTGTTTCTCGCTCGCTCATAGGATATGAGGTCATGGCGCACCACGCCGACGCGGAAATTGCAGAATGTGTCCGCTGCCCTATGATGCGCCGCCGTTATCTTGCGGGCATATTTGTCAAAGAACTGTGACGCCACAGACCTTTTGCTGGCGGGGAAAGGGTAAGCCGCTGCATCCAGCCGGGCGGTTATCGTTAAACTTTAACGATAGCTTGGATCAACCTGATCTCTAAACACCGCTTCATGTACTCGTCCACACACAAATGAGGGTAGCCGTCCTCGTCATAGAGCGTCCGGGTACACAGACAATTCATGTAATTGTCATAGTACCGAAGCAGCCGTTCTACGGCTTGGGGATCGCCTGCACGGGCGGACACATACACTGAAAGCGGCAAAGGCTCTTTGCCTTTGTAGGCAGGTTCTGTCATCCGCGTCAACCTCCTTCCGGCATGAGCGCCATCAACTTTACACGCAACTCTTTCAGTGTCTTTGTCCTGTGACGCTGGACGGCGCTGCGGGACATCCCTGTGAGGCTGGCGATCTCGCCGTCTGCCATATCCAGTACGCAGTACAGGATCAAAATGCTTTGTTCCTGTTCCGGCAGGTTGGCAAAAGCGTCGGCCACAAGCTCGTTGTCGATATGTAAATCGTACCCATGAGAGCTAAACACAAAGCTGTCGCTGGGATAGCGGTCTACGGTACAGAGCTTGTCCAACTCATGCTGCGTCAGGTCGCTGAACATCGTTTCACGATCTCTTTGACGCTTCATATTCCGCAGATAAGCCCGTGCCTCGTTCTTCAACACTTTTTTGCAAAAGGCATCAAACTGGCCTCGTCCATAGTCGCGGGGGATAGCTTCCATCATTCTCACCCCCTTTCTGTTGGGGGATTGGGTGGTTCTCTCCCTTTCCGCTACTACTAATCCTGCGATACCCTTTGCTGCCCGCTGAACGCCTCCTTTTTTGACTTTTTTGAAAAAGGTTCCAGAGCAAATTTGAAACCGCAGGAAATGACAAAAATCGCCCGGCAGGTCGTAGACCCACCGGACGAAATGAAAAGCGATATGAAGTTGCGTTACATAGTATAGTTCATATTGTTGGCCGGAGCTGCCCCCTGTTGGGCACAGGCTTTTTTTAAGAAGTTACGCTTTTGAAAAACAGGATATATCAGCATGGCGGCTCCCTCCGTGGGCCGCCGATCCTGCGCCGGGCAAAGAAAAGCGGCGGCCTTGATTTCTCAAAGCCGCCGCAGATTGAATAAGCACGCCAAAGGGCTGCTGAACGACGGCTTTTTTTCTTTGCCGTCGTTCAGCAGTTTAATCAACTATTTTTGTATCTGAAATGTAATAGAAACGGTAAAAGTATCATTCATCACATTTCCCGTTATAAAACCATTCAGGCGTTCTACCAACTCTTTGGCGATTGATAACCCTAATCCTGTTGAGGTTGTGCTTCTCGCTTCATCCGCTTTATAAAAGCGATCAAACACTTTACTGGCCTCAATCGGTTCATGTGCCTGATAGTCATTTTCAAAGGAAATTTGTATGGTATCAGTATTGTTTATAAGACGAACATAAAGATGTTTATTCCCGTGTTCAATGCAATTTTTTAATATATTCTGGAAAATGCGGCGAAGTGCAGGTTCGTTTCCTTGAATAAACACATCCTGTTCGGGAACATCAATAAACGGCTCAATAGCTTTTTGTTTAATATCTTTATAGAAGCTAAAAAGTACACTTAAAAGTATTTCATTCACAGCACATGGGGATAACTCAATTTCATACGCTTTATTTGTCAATTTGGCATAAGTAAATAACTCGTCCAGCATTTCTTTTAAAGAGAAAAGGCGGTCAGAGATAACAGCGGCATATTGTTGTCGTTCCTCTGGATCATCACTTTTCAATAGGAGCTGGAAATATCCGTCCATAGAGGTCAAAGGTGTGCGTATATCATGGGAAAGGTTGATTATGGTATCTTTCAGATGACTTTCATTGTCTGCAATCTCTTTCCTTAAAGCGGCGGTCTGCTCAATTAGGGTATTCAATTCATCTGTCAGCTCGGCAACACAGCCCGATTTCTGGTCGCTGGTTATCAACATATTTGTTTCATGCTGGTTCAAAAAAGAAATCTGGTTTTTGACATTTTTAATCTGGCGTCGATAATAAAAAGCCAACCCTATCCCTAAAACGGCTATAACTACCAAAATGATACACGCAACCGCCATCTTTTCACCTCTTTTCTCATATATCTTTCTTCTGCATCATAAGCCCACTTAAACTTCCCATCAGGATCAACGTGATTATTGCGATAAGAAGGGCTTTCAGGTATAATGAGCCGCCGCTTGCCATAGAAAGAAGCCCTACATTTCCTGATGATAGATAGTTCATAATACTAAAGTCTGCAATCTCTTTTAGACGGGGAATAATGTTTATCAGCAACGCATCCACAACCTGTAAAATTCCTGCCGCCAGCAAAATCCCTGTCAACAGGCTTGCTACCACATTTTGAAATAGGTAAACAAGGAACAGGATCACGCTGCCATAGGCAATATGAAGTAGATATTGCATCCCTAAATACCCGATGAATTTTCCTGCCTCCTGAATATGAACATATCCAAAAAAGAGAACACTTCCGGCCATGATTGCCAGAATTGCCGCAACCAACAGTACAGCAGTAAAAATTGCAATCGAAAGAAGTTTCCCAATTACAAGCTCCCAACGATGTCTGGTCTGTCCGGCGATATTCTTGATAAATCCTGTTCGGATTTCGTTGCCCGCAAAAAGCGCAATAAATGCCACCAAAAACATCAGAAGTAATTTGCTTTGAATATTCATAGAAACAAGCTCTGGCAACGGGATTTTTGCACCAGTACACCATTCAGGCGATACCTGACCGATATAAATACCCCAATTCACTTCATCGCCAGTTTCTCGCAGGGTTTCCATTGCAGACGGGGTTTGCTGATAATAAGAAATATCCTGCTGTGTCATAAAAACAGAAGCAAACATCATTAGCATGGCAGCCGCCAGCACAATATAGGTGTACTTGCTCTTGAACATTCTGTATAAATCCATTTTTATTACTTTAAGCATGATCCACACCTCCTGTCAGCCGCAGGAAATAATCTTCAATGGACTCATTCGTGACGGAAATGGAATGAATATAGATATTCTTCCGTGACAGCTCCATTGTGATTTTTCCGCTTTCGTTCAGCCGTTCAAAAATGTGGATGGTGTTTTCATCAGCCACACGATAATCTTTGAAACCGAGTGCGTCCAGCACTGGCAGGGCTAAATCGGGATGTTCCATCTTAATTTCGATATGTTCCCGGCAAGTAGCTTCTAATTCCTCACGACTTAACTCTTTTACAAGTTGGCCCTTATCAATAATTGCATAGTTTGTAGCGATTTTAGAAAGTTCCTCCAAAATGTGACTGGAAATGATGATGGTTAGCCCTTTTTCTTTGTTCAACCGAAGCAAAGTTTCCCTGACTTCTGCAATTCCTTCCGGGTCAAGCCCGTTAATAGGTTCATCCAGTACGAGAACATCAGGTTCCCCCACAAGAGCCATACCAATACCAAGCCGTTGCTTCATCCCCAAAGAGAAGTGTCCTACTTTCTTTTTCCCTACATTGCCCAAACCGACAATATTCAAAATATTCTCAATGTAGCCGGGGCGGTACAATCCTACACAGATACATTTCAGTTTCAGATTATCATAAGCGGACATATCAGGGTAAAGCCCCGGTGCTTCAATCAATACCCCAATGCGGGAGATAACCTTGTTTCGCTCTGCGCCGTGATACCCGAAAAAGGTAATATCCCCGCTGGTAGGTTTGGAAAGCCCGCTAATCATTTTCAAAAATGTTGTCTTACCCGCACCGTTTTTTCCAATCAGGCCATAAATTTCGCCTTGCCGGATATGCAGGCTGATATTATCAATGGCTGTCTGCCTTTTGAATTTCTTTGTTAAGCAATCCGTAGACAAAAGATATTCCATAACATATTCCTCCTTTGCTTAATCTAAATACAGTGTACCGCAGCAGTACAAATACATCGCAAAGGAATGTTTAAGAAATCATCAAGATTTAATCGGCCAGCTTAAAGCCTACGCCCCAGACCGTTTCAATGTATTCTTTATCGGAAAATGCCTTGATTTTCTGACGGATATTGCTGACATGGACGTTAATGGTTCGATCTTCACCGATATACAGGTCGTCCCACGCATAGTCATATATTTCCTTTTTAGAAAATACCCGTTTAGGGTTCGTAATCAATAGCTCCAAAATCTTAAACTCTTGTCGAGTAAAGGAAATGGGGTGTCCTAAAACGGAAATGCTGTGTTCTGTAATGTTCAAAACCATATCCTTGTAATGATAAACGCTTTCTGTCTTATCTGTGCTGTGTTTTCTAATCTGAACGGCCACCCGTGCTACAAGTTCATCAATTTCAAATGGCTTTGTTATATAATCATCTGCCCCGGAAAAGAGCAGATTTACCTTTGTATCTAATTCGTCTTTTGCCGAAACAACAATGATAGAGGTATCTAAGTACGGCTTTATTTCTTCGACAATACTGTTTCCACTCTTTCCGGGAAGCATTAAGTCCAAAATAATCACACTGAATTTTTCCTTATTGAGATATAGCATGGCTTCTGTTCCAGAAAACGACTGTTTACATTCATACCCTGCCTTTGTCAACGCTGATGCCATCATATTGTTAATATCAGTATCATCTTCGACAATTAAAATTTGTTCCATGTTCTCACTTCCTACTTTCCTTATATCGTCTATCAATGGGCTTGACTGCATCCTTTGGGATCAGCCAGATTGTAGCCATCTTCACAGCGCCGGGAATACGGCCACCGGCGCAATAGTAGTTTACCCGTCGAGGCGTTACACCCCATTTTTCACTCGCTTCTTTCAAAGTCATATACTCCATAGCGCACCTCCACAACGTACATTATAGTTCTTTTGCTCGAACAATGCAACGAACAAAATATGAATAATAAAGTTTAAATCACCTACATATAGCAACATTCCATCGAGATACTATGAACTATACAATGTAAATGGGTGATATTATATGGCGAAAGTTGAAGATTGCCCCGGCTTTGAAACTTTCGGCGCGGACGTGAAAGCTGCGCGGAAAGCAAAGCACCTAACGCGCAAGGTGCTGGCCGAAATAGTGGGAATTGAATGGCGCTATCTTGCCAATATTGAAAATAAAGGCACGATCCCCAGCCTCCCGGTTGTGATCCAGCTTATCAAAGTCTGCGGGCTTCCCGTGGAGCAGTATTTCAACCCGGAAATCATACGAGGGGACAGCGAACAGCGGCAGCGGGTTAGCCACAAGCTGAAACTTTGCCCGGAACACTATTTGCCAGTCATTGAGGGCGCAATCGACGGGGCGCTGAAAATTGAACAATCAGCGAAAGAAACGGGGGATGTGTGAAAGCATCCTCTGTTTTCCGTTTTGCCAGAGGGCCGTAAGGCTCTCTTATTTTTTTGCCCTTTTTTCAGAGAAATACCGTATTTTGCGGGCAGTTGGACGTGTTGGGAGCGTTTTAGTAGCGGAGAAGAAGAAACGTAGCAAGCATAGGAAGTGTAGCCACACTTCCGAAAACCGGCCCGCCCCTGTCCCTGCGGGCCGTGGCCGGTTGCTTGTTGGGGGAAAGCCCCAAACCCCTGTTAAGAAAGGACGGTGAATGAATGGCAAACCGAACACGAAACATTGTGCTGCGCGTCCCTGTGACGCCGGAAGAACGGGCCTTGATCCAGCAGAAAATGGCCCAGCTTCACACGAAGAACTTTTCCGCCTATGCCCGGAAAATGCTCATTGACGGGTATATCGTCCACATGGACACCAGCGACATCCGGGCGCAGACCGCCGAGCTGCAAAAGATTGGCGTCAATGTCAATCAGATTGCCCGGCGTATCAACAGTACCGGGACTGTTTACGCGCAGGACATTGAGGACATCAAAGGGGCGCTGGCAAAGATATGGCAGTTACAAAGATACATCCTATCAAGTCAACGCTGAAAAAGGCGCTGGACTACATCGAGAACCCGGACAAGACCGAGGACAAAATGCTGGTGTCCTCTTTTGGCTGTTCCTATGAAACAGCGGACATAGAATTTGAAATGCTGCTGACGCAGGCCATACAGAAAGGCAACAATCTGGCCCACCACCTGATCCAATCCTTTGCCCCCGGCGAGGCCACGCCGGAACAGGCCCATGAGATCGGCAAGCAGCTTGCCGACGAAGTGCTGCAAGGTAAATACTCCTATGTGCTGACAACCCACATCGACAAGGGCCACGTCCACAATCACCTGATTTTCTGTGCCGTGGATATGGTGAACCACCGCAAGTACAATTCCAACCGGCAGAGCTACGCCTATATCCGGCGTACTAGTGACCGGCTGTGCCGGGAACATGGTTTGTCGGTGGTACAGCCCAGCCGGGATAAAGGCAAGAGCTATGCGGAATGGGATGCTGGGCGCAAGGGCAAGAGCTGGAAAGCCAAACTGAAAGCTGCCATCGACGCTGTGATCCCGCAGGCCAAAGACTTTGACGATTTTCTTCGGCTCATGGCGGCGCAGGGCTATGAGATCAAGCAGGGCAAATTTATCTCGTTCCGCGCCCCCGGCCAGGAACGCTTCACCCGCTGCAAGACGTTGGGCGAGAACTACACCGAGGAAGCCATCACCAGCCGGATCAAGAGGCTGGCCGTGGACAGAGGCCCGAACCGGCAGCACAAGGGTATCACCCTGCGGATCGACTTGGAGAACAACATCAAAGCCCAGCAGAGTGCGGGCTATGCACGTTGGGCAAAGCTCCAAAATTTGAAGCAGGCCGCAAAGACAATCAACTTTCTTACCGAGCATGGCATAGAGCAATATGCCGAGCTGGAAAGCAAGGTTATGGAGATCAGCGCGGCCAACGACGAAGCGGCTGCGGCTCTCAAAGACGTGGAACGGCGTCTTGGAGATATGGCGGTGCTGATAAAAAACCTCACCACCTACAAGCAGCTCCGGCCCGTGGTGCTGGAATACCGCAAGGCCAAAGACAAGGCCGCGTTCCGGCGTGAACATGAAAGCCAGCTCATTTTGTACGAGGCGGCGGCAAAGGCCATCAAGGATGCCGGGATCACAAGGCTGCCCGATCTGGCCGCCCTGAAAACCGAGTACCGGGAGCTGGACAAGCAGAAAGCGCGGTTGTACGAACAGTACGGCGAAGTCAAGCGAGAGCTGAAAGAATACGGTATCATTAAGCAGAATGTGGACAGCATTTTGCGGGTGGCGCCGGGAAAGGAGCAGGCACAAGAGCTATGAGCATACCGAGAATGAATTACCCTCAATACCGCAAGGCCCGGAAGCTGACGCATGAGTGCTGCAACTACTGTGACGGGAACTGCCTCTTGCTGGACGACGGCGAGGAATGTGTGTGCGTTCAGAGCATTTCCTATTCGTTGCTGTGCCGGTGGTTTCGTGCCGCTGTTCTCCCACTGGACGGGGCGCTGTATGCCGAGATCATCCAGAGCCGGGATAGCGTGAAGCGGTGCGCCGTGTGCGGGGCTGCATTTACGCCGAAATCCAACCGGGCGAAATACTGCCCGGATTGCGCGGTGCGGATACGCCGGAAGCAAGAGGCCGAAAGGCAGCGGAAAAGATACCTGCAAGCTACGCAGTTAAGGCGCTGAATAGGCCGCCATAGCGGGCTTCTGGCGGATGATTGACGGGACGGCAATAGGATTGCTCTAATCCTCGCTGAAACGAGCTTTGAAATGCGTAGAATATCCCCCATAGGAAAACGCCGGGCGCAGGGCCATCAGGCCGCCGTGTCCGGCGTTTTCTTATGGGCTGTTCAGGATGGCCCGGATCAGTCTGCTTTGCAATCGGCGCTTCATGTACTCGTCCACCCGCACATGGGGCGAACCGTCCAGATCATAGAGCGTCCGGGTACAGAGCTTGTCTATGTAGCCCTCATAGTACCGCAAAACGCGCTCCACGGCCAGAGGATCACCGGCACGGGCCGCCTCGATCACAGATAGTGGCAACAGCTCCCGCCCACAGAAAGTCGGCTGCTTCATTTCGGTTTCCTCCTTTCGTCCTCCAATCGTTTCCGCAATTCGTTCAGGGCCTTGGTGCGGTGCCGCTGGACTGCGCTGCGGGACATTCCCACAAGACTGCCGATCTCACCGTCTGCCAGCTCCAACACACAATACAGGATCAAAATACCTTGCTCCTGTTCTGGCAGACTGGCAAAGGCGTCGGCCACCAGTTCGTCACGGATATGCAGAGCGTAGCCATAGGCTGTGAATAGGAAGCTGTCACTTGGGTATTCGTCTACTGTGCAGAGCTTGTCCATTTCTTGCTGCGATAAGGCGCTGAACTCGATTTCCCGGTTCCGCTGGCGGCCCAAATCCCGCAGGTGGGTTCTGGCCTCGTTGCGGAGAACGGTTTTGCAGAAAGCGTCAAACCGGCAGCGTTCTCCATAACCATCAGGAGTGTACTTCATCTTCTCACCCCCGATCTGCGGGAGAGTGAGAGGCCGGGGCCGGTTGCGTCGCCCCCTGTATCTATGTTGCTGCGGCAGCTCCGGCCCGCACCGAAATACCGCAGGAAACGACAAAATTCGCCCGGCAGGTCGTAGACCCACCGGGCGAAAATTAAATTGATATGAAGTTTCCTTACATGGTATAGTTCATACCATTGGCCGGAGGATAATGTACAATAACTTGCGCAAATTGAAAACCGCATAAAAGAAGACATAGCTTGCAGGCTCTGGTAGAATGAAGTTACCACACAAACATTCGAAAGGAGACAG